>MDTG01176113.1_pt1 | contig 56765 bp, 56 predicted proteins | sample 811421 | NCBI WGS metagenome assembly MDTG01 (sample SAMN05326645, study PRJNA326480) | marine metagenome | isolation source: seawater | place: Pacific Ocean: South East | collected 2011
CGTTGATAGGCTGGATGTGGAAGCGCAGTAATGCGTGCAGCTGACCAGTACTAATAGCTCAATTGGCTTGATTTATGCACTGAAAAAAATTTTGATAAACTATATATAATAATTTTATTGTTGATTTATTTTATTTTCATTTTAATTATTTAGCAAACCCATACTATTCAAATCATAATTTGTCTAAATTAATAAGATATTTATTGATGGTATTAGTCCTAAAGAGAAAAAAAAATGAATAAATTTTTTGATAAATTTTTAAAAGTAAACAAAAAAATAATATTTCCCAAAAAAAAATTTAATGGTTATGCAGTTCTTATTGATCGTAAAAGGTATGTTTCAGCAATTTATAGCTCGTTAGCAACCGCGGCAGCATGTAAAAAATATAATTTAAAACCATTAGTAATTACTGATAATTTTAAATTAGGTTATAAAAAAATTTACGAAAGCTTTGGTATTGAAAAGTTTTTTAAAGGATTTTCATATTATTCTATTCTAGAAAATATCTTTGTTTTGCTGCATTCATTAATCATATTTTTGTTTACAATTTTAAAAATTAATAAAAACGAATTTTCTTGGTTAATAAACGAATTTAAAGTTAAAAACATCAATATAGGCGATTTAATATATGATAGCTATGTAAGAAAAGGAAGAAGATATAAAAATCCAAAAATTGATTTATACTTTTTAAACATATTATTTAAAACTATATATAGAACAATAAACATAGATAAAATTATATCAAATTATCCTGTAAAATTTATTTTTGTTTCAACTTCAACATATGCGGATAACGATGCAATAGCCTTAAGAATAGGTTTGGAAAAAAAAATTAAAGTCATAGAACCAGGTCCTTATAATTTCTATAAATACGATAAAAGAAATATTATCTTTGGCAAGTATAATCTTTTTTCACAGGGATTAAAACAACGGGTATTAAATAAAAAAGAAAATATAAAAAAAATAAATTTGTTTCTTAAAAATAGATTTAAAGGAAAATTAAACACTATTCAAACAGCACCAAGGGATCTAAAAATTGCCAATCAAAATAAAATTTTAATAAATAAATCAAAACTACTTAAAAAATTAAAAATAAGTAATTCGAAAATTAAAAAAATTATTCTTATAGCTCCTCATTGTTTTTCAGATTCACCTCATGGAAATGGCACTTTTTTTATTTTTAGAGATTATTATCAGCAATTTATAGAAACTTTACAATTTATAAATAAAGAAAAATTTTCAGATATTTTGTGGCTAGTGCGACCACATCCTTCTTCTGGGTGGTTTAATGAAGTGGGATCTGTCGAACAACTTCTTTTAAAATATACAAACAATAAATTAATTAAGTTGTGCAAAGTCAATCTTATAAATACATCCGATTTAGTTGAAATTTGTGATCACGTAATAACAGGAAGAGGCAATATAGGTCTGGAGTTTGCCTGCAAGGGAAAATATCCTATATTAGCCGGAGCCGCATCATATTCAGGATTAAATTTTACTAAAGAAAGCAAAAATAAAAAAAACTATTTTAATCAATTATTAAATATAAAAAAAATTGGCAAGTTAAATAAAAAACAAACTTTAAATGCCAAAAAGGCAACATATTTTCTAGAAAATAATTTGTACAATCCTTTAAGATTTAGCCAAATATTAGACAAAGAAATAATCAGAGAAGGCAATAAAGCTGGCAAGCTAGGTGATGATTTTATTTTTTGCAATAAATTAATAAGAAAATTGATGAAAAATTCCTTTGAAAATGATGTCTATTATAAAGATTTAATAAGATTTTTATAATTTTTTATTATTTAATGAATCTGCTTAATTTTTTTTTCAAAAAAAATTGGTCCTTTAGACATATGAGCTCTTATAAATCTACCAAGGGCTCTATTTTCATTATAATTTTTGAATATTGATTTTTTTTCATTACGGAAGTAATGGATTTTTTTGGTATCATAATCAATCATATATTTGCAACTTTTTTTAAATTGTTCATTTGAGGATATGTCATTATCAAGCCATTTAGGAAAATCAAAATCTATATTTAACTCATATTGGTCGAGTTTATTAAATTCTTTTTTATCATCAAATATTTCCTCAATCATGTATAAATTCTTTAACCATTGTTCACCTGAGTTTAAAATTGAAATTAACTCTTCATTTTTTTTATTTATTAATTTATTTTTTATTACATAAAATATTGTAGTTAATATGTCTTCAAAAGATAATATTGCTTTAGACGTATATTTTTCAGATAAATTTTCACCAATATCTCCTTGTAACAGTGAATTATAATTATTTTGCTTAGAATAAAATTCAATTGCATCTTCTTTAGTGTCAAAAAGCTCTTCATGAGACTCCAAACAAAATCCATTATAAATTTCTTTTAGTCTTCCAGAAAATTTTTCATCTTGCACAACATGCGACATTTCTTTAATAAAACTATACCAGCTGATACCGAGCTTTTTTGTTAATTTATGAATAGGTGTAAAAATTTGCTGTGCAAATAATCTTACAAAAAAACTAAAGTTTCTACAATCCAAATAATCTTGATAGCTCATTGTATTAGTGCCTATACAAACTTGCTCTATTTCAAATATTTTTTTACCGTGATACTCTCCAAATTGTTTTGGTAAAATTCTAAATTTTGATTTTATTTTATATTTATTTATAGCTTCATCTCTACCAAGTTCAGCTCCACACAGCATCATAAGAGTATATGTGCTTGTCATTACGTTGTTATCCATTAAAAATTTTAAACCCTCAAAATATGACTTTTTAGTTTCTCCTGGTAAAGGAATTATCAATTCTGTATTTGCTTGTTTGTCTCTTTTTTGAATTTCTTTTATATGATTTATTTGCTTTTCATAATCTAAATTTTTTCTTTTAATATTGCTTAAAACATCGCCATCCATTGATTGCATAGCAAGACCTACTGAAACTCTATTTTTTAATTTATCATTAATTTTTAAAAGATTTTCTCTTTTGTTTTTTGGCGTACTACAAAATATATATTGAGGCCAATCATATTTTTCCATAACCTTTGCTATTTCATCTGCTAATTCAATATCCTTTTCAAATAATCCCCAATTTGAATCAAAAATCGAAATTGTTTTTGATCCTTTTTCTATTTTAGAAATTTTTTCACCCACATACATCATTTCATCAGCTAATCTTTTTGAGCTGAAAGCTGTAATTTTATTTTCGTCTAGTCCTTGATCGCAAAAAGTACACAAAAAAGGGCATCCTCTTGCTGTTTCAAAAGCTGCCATCATTCTTCCATCTAAAAATTTGTCTAAAAGTCCAGTTAAATAAGGAGATGGAATTTCATCGCGACCTTCAGTTTTTATAGAACCTTTTATCCCTATTCTATCTATATATTCACCAACTAATAATTTACTTTTATTTATAGATAAAGAAGCGCAACCCTTTACAGGTTTATCTTTAGCTTTCATTAATTTTAATGAGAAACTATTATTTATAAATTCTTCTACAAGTTCAATAAAGGTGGTTTCACCATCGCTAAATGCAAAATAATCAACTGCAGATCTATCTTTTAAATATTTTAAACACTTATCATACGTTGGTTCTTTACTTGTATTTTCAATTTTTCTTGCACCTGTACCCGCTGGAAATTCAGGTCCACCTAAAATGCATAAAGTGTTATTATTTATTTTTTTTGCTTCTTCGCAAATTATGTTTGAAAGTTCAGCGTTCCAACAATAATTTGACATACCAATAATATCTGGCTTCCAAACTTTTATTGTACTAAAAATTTCTTCAGGTGTAACAGCCAGCTTTAATTCAATATTAACTTTAGTAATTTTTTTCAGCAAATACGAACCAATATAACCAATGTTAATTGGTACATAATTTGAGTGTGGACCCACCGTATAATGTCTTGGGTCACCTAGTAATATTTTTATATTTTTCATATTTTTTTAATATAATAAATTATAAATAGAAATGTCAAAATTAAATACTAATAAAATAATTCTGGGTTCAGCACAATTCGGCAGAAACTATGGAATATCTAATTTTAGCAATAGGGGATTTTCAAAAAATGCATATAAAACTCTAGAGTTAGCATTTAAAAATGAAATAAAATTTATTGATACAGCACCACAGTATAACTCCGAAAAAATAATTGGAAATTTTATTTCAGCACATGGTTTGTCAAATGAAATAAAAGTGTTTACAAAAATACCAACTATATCCAACAAAAAAAATTATAGAAAATTTGTTATTAACTCTGTTGAAAATTCTTTAAAAAATTTAAAATGTTATATTCATACACTTTTTTTACACAATACTAACGATATAAACTTATATAAAAAAAATATTGATTTTTTCTTAAAATTAAAAAAAATCTTTCCTATTAAAAATTTAGGTTTTTCAATATATTCAAAAAAAGATTTATATATAACCTCCAAACTAGGTTTTAAACCTGTTTATCAATTTCCTTTTAATATTCTTGATAAAAGATTTTTAAATTTAAAAATACAAAAAAATAAATTAATTGCGAGATCTATTTTTTTACAAGGTCTCCTTATTAATAAAAAAATAAAGAAAAAAAAACTACCAATTAAATTAATTGAATCACATAACAGGTATTATAATTATTTAAATAATTTGAAAATTGATCCTCTTAAATTTCAACTATCATATATTAATAGTACAAAACAAATTAATAAATTTATAATTGGGTCTGATAATTATCAACAGCTTCATCAAATAATTAATTGTGAATTGTTAAAAAAAATTGATACAAAACATATAAAAAAAATAAATTCTTTCTTTAACAAAAATAATATTGATCCAAGAAAATGGAAATAAGAAAATTAAAAATTAAATATAAAAAAAAATTTTTTGTTATAAGGAATTTAAAACCATCCGATGTAAACTCAAAGTATGTGCTTGCATTAAAAAATGAAAAATTCTTACAAACAGTTCCTAAAAAAATAAATATTCAAATACAAAAAAAAATTATTAAAAAAATTAACAAAAGTAAAATTCAAAAACTTATCGGTTTTTTTTATAAAGATAAATTATTAGGAACTAGTGGATTTCAAAATTTTAATAAAAAAAAAATTAATATTGGAGTTTTTTTGTTTCATAAAAGTTTTAAAGGAAAAGGCTTTGGAAAGTTTTTTATCTGGACTGCAAGTTTTTTTATGTTCCATTTTTATAACAAGAAATATTTTATTGCCGGCATAAAAAAATCTAATATAAGATCAATTGGAGCTTTTAAAGGGGGTGGTTTTAAATTTTTAAATAAAAAAAAGGATAGTTTTAATTATTTTCTAAAAATAGAAAGTAAAAAACCTAAGTTTATTAAAAATATAGAAATTTTTTTTTAAGGTTGTAAATTTTTCTAAACTATGGCTAATTGATATATTTTATGTTTAATAATCAAACTTTATTTGTATCAGGTGGAACAGGATCTTTTGGAAATAGATTTATTGATATTGTTCTTAAGAAATATAAGCCTAAAAAAATTATTATTTATTCGAGAGATGAATATAAGCAATTTTTAATGCAAGAACGTTTTTCACGTTCCAAATATCCTTTTTTAAGATTTTACTTAGGAGATGTTAGAGATCTTGATAGATTAAAAATGGCAATGAATGGTGTAGACTATGTTATTCATGCAGCTGCTCTTAAACACGTCCCAGGAGCAGAATATAATCCAATGGAATTTGTAAAAACAAACATTTATGGTGCAGAAAATATTATTCAGGCTTCAATATTTCAAAAAGTAAAGAAAGCTATTGCACTTTCAACTGATAAAGCGGCCAATCCAATAAACTTGTATGGGGCTACAAAGCTAGCTTCTGATAAAATTTTTATTGCCGCAAATAATATTGTTGGATCACAAAAGACTAGCTTTTCAGTAGTAAGATATGGAAACGTTTTAGGTTCAAGAGGCTCTGTTGTTCCTAAGTTTAAAAAATTAATTGAAGAAGGCAGCAAACATTTGCCAATCACCGATCAAAGAATGACAAGATTTTGGATTACATTAGATCAAGGAGTAGAATTTGTTATTAAAAGTTTCAGTAGAATGTCAGGAGGTGAAACTTTTATACCAAAAATACCCTCAGTAAAAATTATGGATTTAGCAAAAGCTATGGCTCCAAAGTTAGATGTTAAAGTAGTTGGCATAAGACCAGGAGAAAAAATACATGAGCTTATGTGTCCTAATGAATTTAGTCATGATACATTAGAATTTGATGACCATTATGTTATTTTTCCTTCACCAAAAAACTTTGATAAAAAAGTTAATTTTATTTTAAATAAAATTGGGGAAAAAGGAAAAAAAGTACACTCAAATTTTGAATATGAATCTGGAACAAATAAAAAATTTCTGACAGTTAAAGAAATAAAGGATTGGAATAATAAATTTTTGTAAATGATACCCTATAGCAGGCAAAGTATTAGTAATAAAGATATTACTGATATTGTAAAAGTTTTAAAATCAGACTTCCTTACCCAAGGACCAAAAGTCAATTTTTTTGAACAAAAAATTTCTAAACTTGTAAAAGCTAAATTTGCAGTAGCTTGTAATAGCGCCACTAGTGCATTACACTTGGCTTGTTTATCTTTAAATCTAAAACCCAAAGACATTGTATGGACTGTGCCAAATACTTTTGTAGCAACAGTAAATTGTGCAATAAATTGTGGAGCAAAAATAGATTTTGTAGACATTGATCCTAATACTTGGAATATTTCATTAAAAAAACTTACTGAAAAATTAAAAAAAGCAAAAAGAAAAAAAAAATTACCAAAAATTTTAATTCCCGTCCATTTTGCTGGCCAACCTACTGAACAACGAAAAATTTTTAAATTAGCAAAAAAGTATAATTTTAAAATAATTGAGGACGCTTCCCACTCAATTGGTGCAAAACATTATGGAGAGTCAGTAGGCAGTTGTAAATGGTCAGATATAACTGTTTTTAGTTTTCATCCTGTAAAAATAATTACAACAGGAGAAGGGGGTATGGCATTAACAAACAACAGACTTTTTGCTGAAAGAATGAAAATATACAGATCAAATGGATTAAACAAAGAATTTAAAAAGAATAATAGTCCTTGGTATTACGAGCATTTATCAAGTGGATTTAATTATCGTATGAACGATTTGTCGGCTGCTCTTGGCATAAGCCAAATTAAAAGATTAAAAAAATTTGTTAGCAAAAGAAATAAAATTGCATCTTTATATAAAAAGTATCTTAAAAATTTACCTATAAAATTTCAAAAAATTGAGAAATATAATTACTCAAGCTACCATTTATTAGTAATCCAATTTGATTTATCTAAAACAAGCCATAATTATAAATATATTTTTAACAGAATGAGAAAAAAAAATTATCATGTAAATTTACACTATATGCCATTACACTTAAGCTCGTATTTTAAAAAGAAAGGTTTTAAAAAAGGTCAATATCCAGTTTCAGAAAAATACGGACAAATTTCTATAAGTGTCCCAATTTATTTTGACCTTAAAAAAAAAGATATTTATAAATTTTGTAAATTAATTCATTCTTTTTTTTAGAATTTATATAAATATGAAAAAGAAAAAGATTATAGCAATAGTTCAAGCTCGCTTAACTTCAAAAAGATTCCCAAATAAGGTTATCCAAAAAATAGGAAAATTTTCAGTTTTAGAGATTATGCTTAAAAGATTAAAAAAATCGAAAAAAATTGATGACATTGTTTTTTCAATTCCTTCAAATAAAAATAATTATAAACTTTATAAACATTTAGAAAAACTAAACACAAAAATATTCAGAGGAAGTGAAAATAATGTATTAGAAAGATTTTATAATACCGCAAAAAAATTTAAAGCAACTGATATAATTAGAATAACCGGAGATTGTCCATTAATAGACCCTAAAATTATAGACAATTTAATCAATTTATATTTAAAAAAAAAAAATTGATTATTTAAATAATGCAAAACCACCATATTATTCCGATGGTTTTGATGTTGAAATTTTTAATTTTAAAACGTTGAAAAAGACAAAACAAAAAGCCATTTCTGCTTTTGATCGGGAACATGTAACTCCATACATTAAACGTGAAAAAATTTTTAAAAAATTTTATGTAAATAGTATAAATAACTTTGGTGTTAAACTATCTATAGATACTAAAAATGACTATAAAAAAATAAAGAAAGTCTTTAAATTTTTTTACCCAAATATATATTTTTCAGTACAAACGGTTTTTAAGAAAAAAGTTCACAGAAAGTTTTTTCAAAACGATTTAAATAAAAAATATTTTCTAGAAAATAAAACTAAAAAAGGTCAAAACTTATGGAAGTATGCTCAACAGGTAATTTCCGGAGGCAATATGTTGTTATCAAAAAATCCAAACAGATACTCACCTGAGTTTTGGCCAACATATTTTAAATCAGCCAAGGGATGTAAAATAAGAGATTTAGATGGAAACGAATTCATTGACTTTTCTTTAATGGGTATAGGCACAAATGTTCTTGGCTATGGAAATAATAAAGTTGATCAAGCAGTAAAAAAAATAATAAGTTATGGCAATATGTCCACATTAAATTGTCCAGAAGAAGTAGAATTAGCTGAAAAATTAATAGAGATTCATCCTACATTTAATATGGTTAAATTTGCTAGAAGCGGGGGCGAAGCTAATTCAATTGCGATAAGGATAGCGAGGGCAGCTTCTGCAAGAGATAATGTTGCAATATGCGGATACCATGGCTGGCACGACTGGTATCTATCTGCAAATTTAAATAAATCAAATAAATTAGATCAGCACCTTTTAAAAGGATTAGAAGTAAAAGGTGTACCAAAAAAATTACAAAAAACAGTGTTTCCATTTAAATATGGCGAATTTAATGTATTAGAATCAATAGTTAGAAATAAAAACATCGGTACAATAAAAATGGAAGTTTGTAGAAATACAAAACCAAATATTAGTTTTTTAAAAAAAGTTAGAAATTTGGCTAATAAAAAAAATATTGTGTTAATTTTTGATGAGTGCACAACAGGTTTTAGGCAGTCTTATGGAGGACTATATAAATCAACAGGAGTAAATCCTGACATGGTTATTTTTGGCAAAGCAATGGGAAATGGCTATGCAATTACATCTGTTCTTGGAAAATCTGAAATTATGCAATATTCGCAAAAAACATTTATAAGTAGCACTTTCTGGACTGAAAGAATTGGGCCAACTGCTGCACTTAAAACGATTGAAGTTATGGAGAAAGAAAAAACTTGGAACCAAATATTAAAAATTGGTAAAAAAATTCAAATAGGCTGGAAAGATTTAGCAGACAACGTAGGTTTAAAAATCGATATAAATGGAATACCTTCTTTGACCAACTTTTCTTTTAAAGGTGGTAACAACCAATTATATAAAGCCTTAATAACTCAAGAAATGCTAAAAAATAATTTTTTAGCAAGTAACGCAGTTTATTGTTGTATAAAGCATGATGATAAAATTTTGGAAAAATACTTTTATTATTTAGAAAAGGTTTTTAAAATGATAAAACTTTGTGAAAATGGACACGAAATTAATAAATTTCTTAAATCAAAACCAAGCATAATGGATTTTCAAAGGTTAAACTAATGCAAAAAATTCTTGTTATAGCTGCTCATCCGGATGACGAATTGTTAGGCTGTGGAGGAACTATAATAGAACACTTAAAAAAAAAAGATAAAGTTGGAATTATAATTGCTTCAGAGGGAATTACTTCCAGAGGAGGATCAAAAAAAAATAATGATAAAAAAATTAAAAAACTTCACTCAATTTCAAAAAAAATATCTAGCAAGCTTAAATTAAATTTTATTAAATTTTTTAATTTTCCAGATAATAAATTAGATGATGTAAATCAACTATCCATAGTAAAAAAAATTGAAGAGGTAATTAAAAAATTTAAACCTGGTACAGTCTATACTCATCATCATTCTGATTTAAATATTGATCATAAAATTGTAAATAATGCAGTAATTGTTGCTTGTAGACCTTATACTGGTCAATCAGTTAAAAGAATATTAACTTTTGAAATACCATCGAGCAGTAACTGGGTAGACAATTCAAATAAAGCTTTTTCACCAAACTACTATGTTGAAATTACAAACTCATTAAAAAAAAAATTGAATTTATTAAAAATGTATAAAGACGAATTAAGACCATGGCCACACGCTAGATCAATTAAAGCAATAGAAAGCCTTTCACTTTATAGAGGTTCTTCAATCGGTATAAAGGCCGCAGAAGCCTTTCATTTGGTTAGATTTATAAAAAAATTTTAAAGTGAATATTGTTTTTAGAGTTGATGCCTCAAATAAAGTTGGTAGTGGACATTTTTTTAGATGTTTTGAAATAGCTTCAAAATTTAATAATAAAAATAAAATTTTTTTTATTTCAGAAAAAATTAACCAAAATCTGGTTTCTATGTTGAAAAAAAAAAAAATTAAACTTTTAAATATTCCTTCAAAAAAAAATAACAATTATGAAGAAAGAGATCTAAAAGATACTATTGATGTAATAAAAAAAAAAATTAAAAAAAAAGTTGATTTATTAATATTAGATTCATATTTGCTTGGAAAAAAATGGGAGAAAAAAATAACATTTTATACTAAAAAAATTCTTGTAATTGATGATCTTGATAGATCTCACGACTGTGATTATTATTTAAACCAAAATCTTTATATTAACAAAAAAATTGATAAAAAATTAAACAAATATACTAAAAAATTTAAAGGTTTAAAATATTGCTTAGTAAGATACAAAAATCATGAAAAAAAATTGATTGTAAAAAAACCTCGAAAAATAAAAAATATACTAGTTTTTTTTGGAGGAGCAGATAGACAAAATCTTACAATTAAACTAATTAAAATATTAAGCAATAAACACTTTAATAAATTGAATTTAAAAGTAGTTGTTGGTCTAAATAATAAAAATTATTCTAAGATAATTAAATATGCTTCAAAAAGATCTAAAACTAGGGTGTTTTATAATCTAAAAAGCTTAAAAAAACATATAATGCAAAGCGATATTGCAATATCAAGCGGAGGTTCATTTATATGGGAGTGTATTTTTTTTGGATTACCAGCTTTAGTATTAAACCAGTCTAAAAATCAAATTAATAATTCCAAAATATTAAATAAAATTAATGCAATAAAACTATATAAAAATAAGTTAAATAACTTTATAGAGTTAAAAAAATTCTTAAAACTTAATTTAATGTATCAAAACTTTGTAATTCCAAGAAAAATATATAACATGATAGATGGAAATGGAAGTCAAAGATTAATAAAAAGTTTAATGTAAGTTATGAAAACTCAAAAAATTATAATAGTTGGAGCAGGTAATTCTGCAAGTGAAATCTTTCCAATAATAAATGAAAACAAATCGGGTATTAATTATAAAATAGTTGGAATTTTAGATGACAATAAGAAATATTATAAAAAATATTATAATGGAGTTCCTATATTTATAGGATTAGAAAATGCTAGAAAATATAAAGATTGTAAATTTATTTTTGGAATTGGATCTTACAAAAATAGAAATATAAGAGAAAAAATTTTTAAAAAAATGGGAGTTTCAAAAAAACTATTTCCAAACCTTATACATTCTACTGTTGTAATTGAAGATAATGTGAAAATGGGACATGGAAATATTTTATATCCTTTTACAAGTGTGTGTTCAGGAACTAAACTTAAAGATTTTATAATGATCACTCATTCTTGTATTCTTGCACACAATGTAAAAATTGACTCTTTTAGTTTGTTTGGATCTAGAACTTCAATTCTTAACAATGTTATAATTGGAAAAAATGTTTTTTGTGGAGCAAACGTTTTGTTTGCTGAAAATATTAAAATAGGCGATTCATCTACAATTATTTTTAGTTCTATAATAATGAATAATGTTTTAAAGAGAAAAACTGTTTTTGGAATTCCAGGCAAAGTAATCCATAATGATTAATTTTGATACAATTTTAAAAAATACTTTACTTAATAAAAAAGTATTTGTGCCGAATTTGACATCGCAACTAAGCTATGAAGTGGCATCAAAAAAAATAAAAAGAAACACAAAAGTTTTAGATCTAGGTTGTGGATCAGGAATAATAGGTATAGGTATACTTAAAAATTCTAAAAATGTAAAAATGTTTTGTTCAGACCCTAGCCAATCAGCTTATGAACTTACTCAAAAAAATTTTAAAAAAAATAAACTAAAAGCAACTATTAAAAAAGGTGATTTATTTTTTCCATGGAAGAACTATAAGTTTGATTATATAGTTAATGACGTTTCAGGAATTTCTCAATTAATTGCAAATAAGTCTCCATGGTTTAATAATTTTATACCCTGCGAAACAGGAAGTGATGGTACAAAGCTTACTATAAAAATTATTAAGTTATCAAAAAAGTTTTTAACTAAGAAAGGAATTTTGCAAATACCAATTTTAAGTTTATCAAACGAAAAAAAAATTTTAAAATACGCAAAAGAAATATTTAGTAAAGTCAAAGTAGAAAGTTCACGTGAATGGTTTTTGCCAAAAGAAATGGAAAAATTAAAAAAATTTTTGAGTAAATTAAAGTCAAAAGGCCACATAAATTTCTCTCTAAAATTTGGCAAGATAGTATGCAAAACCTCTATTTTAACCTGTACAATATTAAGAAAATAATGTATTACACAACTTTATGAATTCAAAGCTTAATACTTCATCAAAAAATATTAAAGGTAAGATAGTTTTATTTTTTCCTCACTTTGGAGAATTTGAAATGGATAACTGGATGCCTTTTCCATATATATATTTGGGCCCATTTTTGGAAAAAGCTGGATTTAAAGTTAAAATAGTAGATTCAAGAATAGATAGAGATTGGAAAAAAAATTTAGAGAAAGAATTAACTGACTCTTTTTCACTAGGAATCACAAGTATGTCTGGACCAGATTTGAAACCAGCAATGGAGGCATGTGATATTGCTAGAGGCATGAATAAAAATATCAAAATTATTTGGGGTGGCCATCATGCTTCAGCTTTACCTGATGAAATTTTGGATGAAGGATATGGAGACTATGTTTTAATAGGACCTGGGGAATATAGCTTTCCAGTATTGCTTACTAGTATAATTGAAAAAAAAGAAGTTCCATCTGATTTAAAAGGAGTATTAACAAAAAGGAATGGACAAAACATAGGAATACGATCACCTTATGCTGCAAAATTTGATTATGATGACTCTCCAGCATATCATTTAATTGATGTAGAAAAATATAGGTCAAAAAATAACGTTGTTGCTTATTTTAAAACACGAGGCTGCCCATTTAAATGTACATTTTGTGCAACCGGTAATTTTAATACTACACACAAGCTTCATCACCAGTATCATAAAGAAATTAGATATCTTCTAGAAGATTTAAAATTTTCAAATCTTGTATTTAGAGACCCAACATTTTTTCTAAAAGCAAGTGTAGTCATGGATTGTGCTGAGCTTTTACATAGTATTGGAGACAAGAAATGGAAAGGCCAGGCAAGGGGAACATTTCATAGACAGTATACGCCAGAGCAATTTGCATTTATGAAAAAGTCTGGTTTAACATCGGTAATGTTTGGAGTTGAGAGTGGATCTCAGAGAATGTTAGATTTAATGATTAAAAAAGTTAAAAGAGAAGATTACATTAAAAGTGCTGAAGTTTTAAGAGACCTTGGTGTAGAAATGTATGCATCATTTATGTTTGCAATGCCAAATGAAACAGTTGATGATTTAAAAGAAAGTTTAGATCTAATGAGAAAATTAAAGAAAATAAATCCAAATATATTATTACAGAACTGTATATTTTTACCGCTTCCAGCAACAAATATGTTTAAAGAGGCTATTAAACTTGGATATAACCCACCAACAACTCTTAAAGAATGGTCTGAAAGAGGAATTGGATCAAGATTTGAAGAGAGAAGTGACATTACATGGATGTCAAAATCAGATTTAAAAGAATATACAAAAGTTTATAATGAAGAATTTGGCACTGAATACAAGCATGCTTGGCAAAGAGAAAAAGATGGCGAGTATGTAAATCCAATGCACGAATAATAAAATATTATTAAAAATTGTTTTTAAAAGCCCCTAATGAACAAAAATGAATTAAATAAACTTATTCAAAAAAGTTTAAATTCTAAAAAAAAATTGGACCGTTTAAGTTGGGACTCTTTAGGTCATTTAACAATTCTTACAGAGTTAGAAAAAAAATTTCCAAACAAAATAACAACTATTAAAAAAATTTCAGAGGCAAATTCTTACAAAAAGCTTATAAAATTATTGACATCTAAAAAATTAGTTTCGAATGATTAATGGAAATTATTGTTTTGGAAAATATAAATTAAATTTATCTAAAGAGAAAAGCTTTAAAGGGCAAAAGTTTAAAAGATTATTTGCAAAAACTGGTATAAAATATATTTATAGATCATCTAAAGCAGAGAATAGCTTAACACTGGGAATAAAAGCAGCTAAAAATTTAGTAAAAAAATCAAAAGAGGAGATTGAAGGGTTGATTTTTATTACTCAATCTCCTCATAGTTTAATTCCATCTAGCGGCACCATATTGCATAGAGAACTAAAATTAAAAAAAAACTGTTTTGTATTAGATGTAATACAAGGTTGTTCAGGTTTTCCTTATGCATTGTCTATTGCAAGTAACTTAATTCACTCAAAAATATTAAAAAATTGCCTTATAGTTTCTTCTGAAACATATACAAAATACATTGATAAACAGAATAGAAATTGTTTTCCAATTTTTAGTGATGCCGCATCTGCTATACTTTTTAATAAACAAAATACTCCAAGATTGTTATCTAGTATTTATTTTACCGACGGAACTGGAGAAAATAATTTAATTTTAAAAAAAAATAAAAAATTATTTATGCACGGAGCAAATGTTTTTACTTTTACAGCTCAACAAGTGCCACATGCTACAAACTTACTATTAAAAAAAACAAATTTAAAAATAAACGATGTAAGCTTATTTATTTACCATCAAGCAAGTAAAACAGTTTTAGACTTTGTTAAAAATAGACTATCAATACCCAAAAATAAATTTTTATATGATATTACTGACCATGGAAATACCGTATCTTCAACAATTCCGATTTCACTTATTAGGTCAAAACATAAAATTAAAAAAAATAAACCAATATTAGTCATGGGATTTGGCGTAGGATATTCTTTATGTGGAGGAATTTTTAATTTTGATTAAGAGGCTTAATCTAATGATAACTGGTACAAGCTCTGGGATTGGACTTGGTTTAGCAAAAGAATTTTTAAAAAAGGGAAATAAAGTATGGGGATGTTCAAGGAGAGAAAAAAAAATTAATCATAAAAATTATTTTCATACAAAAATAGACTTAAATAATGAGAAAAAAACAAAAAGTTGGATTTTAAAAGTAAAAAAACAATCTAAAAAAAAAATTGATATTTTTATTTCTAGCGCAGCACAATTTAATAGAAAATTTCACACTTTAGACACTCATAAATCTATAAACACGACAGTAAGAGTAAATCTAATTGCTCCTATGATTATTTCAAATTTAATCTCTAAAGCTATGATTAAGGAAAGAAATGGACTAATAATTTTTTTTTCATCTGTGGCAGTCGATCTTAATGAACCTGGTAGTTCTACTTATAGTTCAACAAAATCAGGCATCGAAGCGTTCAGCAAAGTTTTAAATAAAGAATTAAAATTATTTAATGTCAAAGTAGCAACATTAAGAATATTATATGTTCCAACTAGACTTTCAAATAAATTAAGTAAAAAAGAAATAAAAAATCTTTTAATGAAATATAAAACAAATAAATTTAAAAATATCAAAAAAATAATTAATAAAATTAGTGAAATTTATCATTATAAAAAACCATTAAACCAAAATATTTTTTTAGATAAAAAAAAAGCTAAATTAATAATATGACTAATTTGTTTAATTTAAAAAAAATAAAAAATGTTTTTATAATTGCTGAAATTGGAGTTAATCATGAAGGCAGCATAACTAAGTGTAAAAAGTTAATAAGACTCGCATCCAAAGCTGGTGCTGATGCAGTTAAAATTCAAACGGTGAATGAAGATGATAGTTATTTAAAAAACACTAAATCTTACAAAACATTTAAAAGGAGAAATTTCACTGATCAAGAATTAAAAGAAATTAAATATTTTTCAAATAAATGTAAAATTTTATTTTTCTCAACTCCTGGAGATATAGCCAGTTTAAGAAGGTTAAAAAAATTAAAAGTTAAGATGATAAAAATATCATCAGGTTTAATGAATCATTATCCTCTTATTCATGAAGCAACTAAACTAAAAGTTCCAATTATAATTTCTACAGGGATGGCTGAAAAAAAAGACTTAATTGATTTAAAAAATTATTTGAGAAAAATCAAATTTAGTAACTTCGCAATCTTAAAATGCACATCTCAATATCCTGCTGAAATAAAGAATATAAATCTTGATTCAATGGATAAATTAAAAGCAATATTTAAATCTGAAATTGGATATTCAGATCACACAATCGGAACTTTGGCTCCTTTAGTTGCAGTATCAAAGGGTGCAAAAATTATAGAAAAACATTTTACACTTAACAAAAATAAAAAAGGAAGCGACCATAAAATTTCACTTGAATATAAAGATTTTAAACAAATGGTTGATCAAATAAGATATACTGAAAAAATAATTGGTAAAGCGAAACTTGATCTTTCAAATTCAGTTAAAAAAGTAAGAAAATTATATAGAAGATATTTGTTTACAAAACAAAATATAAAAAAAGGTCAAAAATTTAATATAAATAATATTGCTTTTAAAAGAAGTGATAAAAATATTAATGGACTAGAACCTAAAGAATTTTTTTCATTTAATAATAAAAAATCAAAAATAAATTTAAAAAAAAATTTAATAATTAAAAAAAATTTTATTGCCAAAAATAACTCATGAACATCAATGTTTTAATAACAAGTGCCGGTAATCGAAACGGAAAAAGATTATTAAAAAATTCACAAAAACTAAGCAGAATAAAAAATTTACAGATATTTGGGACTGATATTCAAAAAAATAATTTTAATCAAATTTTTCAGGTGCCAAAACTAAAAAATAAGAAGTATGCAAGTGTTATTTCTAAGATCATTAAAAAATTTAAAATTGGTCTAATTATTCCTGGTTCAGACGAGGAAGCTATATACTTTTCACAAAATAAATCAAAATTTAAAAAACTTAAATGTAATATTTCTACAGTAGATTTTAAAATTTTGAAAAAATTTGAAAATAAAAGAAATACTTACAAAAATTTAGAAAAAAAAAAAATTAGAATAGCCAAATGGTTTGAAAGTAAAAATTTTTTAGAGCTTAAAAATCATATAAATTACTTTAAAAATAAAAAAAAGGATTTTGTTATTAAGCCTATTTTTTCTCGAGGTGGAAGAAATGTTTCTGTAATTAGAAAAGGCTTAAACAAAGTCATTAAAAAAAATTTTGGAAAAGAAATACATTTAAATGAAAAAAAATTTTTTGAAGAATATTTAAGAAAATACAAAAAATTATTTCCTTTAATTACGATGGAAAGACTATATCATCCAGCTTATGATCTAGATTTACTTTCCTGGAAAGGTAAAATTATTAAAACTGTAGTCAGAAAGAGGCTAGGCCCACAAGGTATCAATGGATGTGTTATTGAACCAGTAAAGAGAGAATATTATAAATATTCAAAGCAAATAGTAAAAGCTTTTCAGTTATCTTGGTTATACGACTGCGATATAATGTTAAATAAAGATAAATTACCAGTTTTAATCGAATTAAACCCTAGAATAAGTGGGAGTTTATATGCATGCATTGAAAATGGCATACCATTAATTGATGATTTAGTTAATCTTCATCTTTTAAAACCATCTAAAATTAAACACAAAAAAATTTATAATAAAATTATTATTAGAAAATAAAAAATGATTAAAACTTTATTACTTATAAATAAATTTTACTTATCAAAAAAAGAAAAAATAAAAATAATATTATTTTCTTTATTTTCTTTATTAATACCATTATTAGAATTTGTAAGCGTAGCAACTTTAGCTGGTTTAGTTCTGTTTTTTATAGATTTTGAAAATTCAATTAAAATTATTCCTTTTGAATTTCTTAAAGAAAAATTTTTGAGTTTAGATAAAATTACTTTACTTAAAATTTTATCTTTTATTGTTTTTTTAGCGGTTTTATCAAAAAACATAATAGTTTTTTTATATTATTATTTTGAGAGAAAAATAACAAAAGATATGGTTACAAATCATTCCACTGTGCTTTTTAAAAAACATCTTGCATTACCATATATAGATCATACCAATCTAAATTCATCGATTGTTCAAAATGATATAATTAATCAGACAAAAAAAATATCTACATATCTTTTCTTTTCAATTAGTTTCTTTAAGGATGCTGTGTTATCGATATCTTTTTTAACTGCTTTAATCTTTATAAACTATAAAGCAACCATCTTATTGGTTTTGCTATCCGCAGTTATTGGAGTAATTTTTCAAATTTTAACTTCAAAAAAAATTGAAAAATTAGGTGCGGAATCAAGACATTTGGATAGTTCGTTAATAAAAATAGTACAGTTAGCAACTGTAGGCATAAAGACTATCATTTTATTTTTAAAAAAAGATTTCTTTAAGAACCTATTCACTAGGACTATGGAAGAATATGAAACAAAAAATATGAATTATGCTCTAGTATCAAGAATTCCTAAATTACTAATTGAGACACTATTTACTTTAATTATTGTAATTTTTATTTTCCTTTTTATAAAAAATGATAATTCTTCAAAGGATTTGCTACCTTTTTTTGTGAGTCTATCTTTAATATCAATTAGATTAATACCGCTAGTTTCAAATATTAACGTGGTATTTTCTAATTTAAGCTTTTTAGAACCAGCAATTAAAGAGATAACAAATAATAAAGATTTTTTACATCATGTTTCTAATAAAATAAAAAAATATGACTCTGATCTTAATAACTTAAATATTAATTCAATTAACTTAGAAAATATTTGTTTCAGTTATCCCGAAGTTAATAAAGAAGTTTTATCTGGAATTAATATCGAATTTTTGAAAGGAAAGATTTATTGTATAATTGGTGAATCTGGCAGTGGTAAATCTACTTTATTGGATATAATGCTTGGACTTCTAAAACCTTCAGATGGAACAATATCTATAAATAAAAAAATTAAAGTAAACACAGACGATAAAAGTTGGTTTAAATATTTATCCTACGTCCCACAGGAAACATTTTTGTTAAATGATACACTAGAAAATAATGTCTGTTTTGCCATTGAAAGAAATGAAATTGATAAAAATCAACTAAGTAAAGCAATAGAATTATCATGTTTAAAGGATTTATATGATGAGTATCAAAATAACCAAAGTAAAATAATAGGTGATAGAGGTATTAAAATATCAGGTGGTCAACGTCAAAGAATAGGTATTGCAAGAGCATTTTATAAAAACAACCAAGTTTTAGTTTTAGATGAAGCAACAAGCGCGCTAGATGAAATTACAGAAAATAAGCTTTTCGAAAATTTACAAAATCTTAAAAAAAATAAAATTATTGTATTGGTATCTCATAGGTTTAATACAATCAAGTCCTGCGATGAAGTAATATCGATAAAAAGGGGCAAAGTAAGTTTTGTCGGAAAACCCGAAGACTTATAAATTTATTCTCCACCTGAAATATTTATCGTTTCTGATGCAATATAAGAATTTTCATTTATCAAAAATAATATTAATTTTACAATTTCGCTAGATTTACCCATTCTTTTTGCTGGTATAAGTTTAATTCTTTTTGAAATATTTTTATTTAATATTTTTTTGTGTATTTTTGTATTTATGACACCAATTTTAATATTATTAAAAAGAACATTTTTGCTTGATAGATTTCTCAATTCTTTGGGTATAAATTCTGAACAGTGCTTTGATAGAGAGTAATTGAATGTATTTGTACCTCCTCCAAATTTTGTACCAATACTTGAACAATTGATTATTCTACCAAATTTATTTTTCTTCATATAATTTAGTGATTTTTGTACAATAAACAGTGGTGCGAAAAAATTAACATTTAAAGACTTAATTAAATTTTCATAATTTGACTTAAAATAAGATTTATTATCTATGTAGCCTAAAAGATTTATAATAATGTCAAAATTTTTAAAATTTTTAGTCATTATTTTCATATTTTTTTGATTTAATTTTTTGAAATCTTTTTTAATGAATTTAATATTTTTTTTTTCTAAATTAGGTTTATTCTGGTTATAATGTAAAAAAATTTCATATGTTTCTTTATTTATATTATTAACTAGTTCTCTGGCTATACTTGAACTACCACCTAAAATAAGTATTTTTTTTTTTAAATTACGGTGCATGATTTGCATGGATTAAAATTTTTTCTTAGACCTTTTTTATGTTCAGTTCTTAGCTTTTCATATTCATCAGATCTCCAAATGTCTGTCAAATTATCTTTAAATTCTCCAACTTTTAATTTTGATTTATAATCAACATCACAAGGATTTGCTTTATTATCCCACCAAATAAACATTCTTCTCCATAGGTCAGAACAAGGTTCAACTATATTTGTTTCAGGGGCATTATATGAATTTTCCCAAGGATTATATTTTACAAAGACAATTTGCTGAACATATTTATTCCAAAAACTTAACATTTTATTGAAATCTTGATCTTTTGAAAAATTTACACCCGACACTCTAGTTATAATTTTAGATTTCTTATAATGCTTTTCTTTAATTTTATTAAACATTTCTAAATTTTTAACTATTTTATCAAGGTTACCATTTACTCTAATTTTAGAATATTCTTCTTTTTCTGCAGCATCAGCAGAAATAACTAGTGTTCCAACAGTGTCAGATAAAATTGAGTGACAAATTTTTTCGTTCAACAGTGAGGCATTTGTATTTAATTTAAGATTTAAAAATTTTCCAGATGTGTAATTTAGCATTTTAGATATTGATTTTGCTACCAAAGGTTCTCCTCTAGAAGCCAAAGTGAGAAATTGAACGTTTCCACTGGCTCTATCTATTATTTTCTTAAAGTTTTCAACCTCCATTGTACCCATAAAACCATTTTTCTTATTAGTAAATGATTTGTCGGTTTCAAAGCAAAAGATACATCTAAAATTGCATACTGATGATGGCTCGATTTGTAAACATGGAGGAAAATTGTCTATTTCCTTTGTTACTGGAAAAACTTCATATCTATATCTATGAAAAATATATTCTAAAATCTTATCTTCATCTAAACTTTCTAGCTCAGCAATTGTATTATCTCTTAATTTAAATTGTATGTCTTTATTTTCGAAATTAATTAAATCATTAATAGCTTTCTTTACAATTTTTTTCTTATATTTTGATAATTTATAATTTTTATCAATTTCATTTCTTGCATTTTTTATTTTCGATATAATTTGTTGTTTTTCAATTTCATCAAAAACTTTAAAATGTTCGAAACTGTATGACTTTACAAACTTATCTACTGCTTTTTTTTCCATTTTTTTTTAATAAGAACTTAACCTGTGGTATCTGCCATTCATAGTCAACATCTAGACCACCATAACATTCTATTGGCAAGATATTTTTCCCCATCCATTTTTGTGGTAAAAGACCTTTATCTAATTTTTCAAGACATTTAGCTCTAACTAGAGATAGACTCATATCAGCAAAATAAACATTACCCTGAGAATCTCTATCACAATTTAGCGTCTTTGGATTTCCAAAAGTACTAAATGGAACAAATGGCTTCAAGAATCCAGATTTATTAAGTTTCCTTGCTCGTAGAGGACTCCACATATTATAAATCGAGGTTGATACAACTGAGTCTGCTTTTTTATTTTTTTTTAATTTATTTATAGCGTTAGTTAAAAGTTTTGATGTAACCAAAGGTGCGTTAGCAAAAAGCAATGCAACAAAATTAATTTTTCTTTTATTTTTTTTTTTAACTTCAAAATATGCATGCTCAAAAACATGATCTCCCAAAGCTTTTGAATTAGTTAAATTTTTAGGTCTATTTATAATTGTACAATTATGTTTTTTTGAGATTTTTTTTATTGTAGGACAATCTGTAGAAACATAAATTTTACTAATCTCTCTACAATTTTTTGCTGCAATTATTGGATATTCACATAGTCTTTTTCCATCTACTTTAAGGATATTTTTATTTGGATAACCTTTACTTCCTTTACGTCCAATAATAATTGCTATATTCATTTTATTAAAAAATCATTTAAATAATTTTTTTATATACTCATTGTACTTATTATAATTTTTATTCTTTAATTTCATTAATTAACTCATCTAAACCAGTATTTAATGTTATAGATTTTTTAGGTTTTATTGTTATTCCTTTAGGAATTACATAGCTATAAGGGTTCTTGAAGTAATGATATTTACTTTTGACTTTTTTCTTAAAGTAAATGTTTTTAATTTTTAATTTCTTAGCAATTTTATTTATAACTTTTTTCACCTTAGTTTTTTCTTTTCCGATAATATTTATATACTTATTTTCGTATTTTTTTTTTAAAATTTCATAGGTAATTTTTGCAGCATCTTTTACATTTATATAATTTCTGATCTCATTTCCCATTCCCGGTCTAATTATTTTATTATCTCTAATCCCTTGTAATATAAAATTATGTATTGCATTTAATTTATTTGTTCTGGTTCCATAAATTGATCCATACCTTAGTATTGAATATTTAATACCATATTTATTTGAATAGTTTTCAATTATATTTTCCGAAGATCTTTTAGTTGAACTATAAAACTCTCCCTGACTACTTATTGCGTAAATACTGCTAGCGAAAACAAACCTTTTTAAATTACTGTGGTTTTTAAGAGATTCTAAAATATTTACGTTCCCCAAAAAATTTCGATTTATAGTTTCAAGTGGATTTTTATTTGCTTCCTCAATATCTGATATTCCTGCAAAATTAAAAACATAATCAAATTTCTTCAATATTTTAGAAATCTTTTTTTTATTGGTTATATTGCCATTTATAAATTTACAAGATTTGTTATTAAATTTTGTTTTTTTGATATCGAATATTGTAACTTTAAAATTTTTTTGATTTAAAAGATCAGATAAATGACTGCCCAAAAAACCTGCACCACCAAAAATTATTGCTTTATTTTTTTCCATCCAGTCAAATTAATTTAGATCATTTCGTCTTCATTTAGGTCTTTATTCAGATCTATAATAGGAGCTGGTTGAATTTTATTTTTATCCTTATTTACTTTAGGTGTTGGTATACAATAAGGGTTTTCTATATCTTTGAAATCTTCAAGTCCTCCGTGAGGGTCCGCATCTGGTTTTGGCATGTATTTTTCTAAATATTCATCTTTCAACGCTTTGTAGATTTTTTCACCTTCAGAATCGTTTTTTTCAGCTCGTTCTATTTCTTTCCACCTACTTTTTGGAAACTTAACGTATAATGCGAAACATTTTTTTATTTCTTCAATTTCATGAGGAGGATATTGAGGCATATTTAATTGACTTTTGCTAGTAAGGCATTTTGTAATTGTCTCTGGCTTTATAAGACCTTTTTCTTCGCAAAGTTTTCTTAAAGGAGTTCCATGAAAAGGTACAAAACTATAAATATTTGCATTATCAGAGTCTATTTGACGGTTCATTTCGATTGTATCAAAGGCTAATTTTTTTGTTTCATCTGGAAATCCAGTTATATTATTACAACTAAATTGAACACCATACTTATGTGGGATAGTTAGTTTTTCAATAATATCCTTATTTTTCCATCTTCTATCTAAAATCCTTTTTCTAAATTCCTCATTTCCATGTTCTACGCCAAAAGATATTCTATGAAGTCCAACTTCTGCAAGTTTTTTAATGTTATAATCGTTTATAGTTTCTGGTCTTGTTTGCATCCAAAATGGTAATTTAATTTCTTTATACATCTCAATAAATCCTTCAAACTCATCCCTGTTCATTCCTAAAAAGGTATCAGCCCAAAAATAATTGTATTCAACACCATGATTTTCTTTAAAATGTTTCAGTTCTTCATAAACTAAATCCATTCTTTTTTTTCTATAAAAGTTTGAACCTTGACCTTTATAAAATCTCATTTGATCTGGTGAATTGCAAAAAGTGCAAGTAAATGGACACCCTCGAATTGTTTCTATAGGTATCATCTTGTATATTTTACCAGACATTGGTCTATAAAGTCTTGCTTCCTCGAAAAGCGATATATCAATTTTAGGGTTTTTGTTAATATCCACAGGTTTGGAAATAGAGTTTTTTGCTATAACTTTGTTATTTTTTTTAACCCAAAGATTTGTTACATCCGAAAAATCTTTGCCATTGGAAATTTTCTTTGATAGATCTAAAAGTGCATTTTCGCCCTCTCCAACACAAACTAGATCTACTAGTTCGTTTTTAATACATATTTCAGGTGCAAATGTTGGAAAAACGCCACCAGCAATTACTGGAATATTATTTTTTAATTTATATTCTCTTGCTTCCTCAAGTACTTTTATTCCTAATTCCCACATATCTTCTGTTGATGAAATAGCAAATAAGTCAGGCTTAAATTCTTCAATTATATTTTGAAAATCTACCTTCCAATCTTCAGTTTTTAGTCTAATTCCCTTTTCTTCCATTGAGTAAGGAACAACATTTAAACGTTCCATTTTACTTCCATCAGAGTCTATTCCATAATCTATAGAGTAGTATGTAGTATCAAAAATTCTTACTTCATGACCTTGTTTTTTAAGAATTGCAGAAAAAAGTGCAATAGCCGGTGGCAACATATTCATACCAAATGTATTTGGATAAATGAATAAAATTTTTATTCCTTTTTTTTTAATCATAATCAATTTAAATATTATTTGTTTTTAATATAATTAATAATTTATTCAACAAATTTAATGTATCATTAAAATCAAGCAATTATAGAGCAATCGAAATATTTTATGTTTCCTAATTTACAAAAGTCTTTATCTGTAGATAACATTCTTTTTTTTATATTTTCTTTTAAATATTCGAATAAATATGCTTCTACTTTTTTTCTATTAGTGTTTCTAAATTTATTTACTTTATTTAATAAATCATTTTGAGAAAAAAACCCCGCATGATCTTTAGAAGTATAAAAGTGGCCTCCGCCTTCTTCCAAACCAATTCCAGAAATAATTATTTCAGATTTAGGATTTTCATTTAAAGCTAGGAGGGCAGCAAATAATCCCGATGTAAAACCTTGAAAAAAACCTTTTTTAAGACATTTTAAAAAATAACTAATTTTGTTATTTTCATTATATTTTAATTCAGAATATATAAAGCCAAAAATAGACAGGTTTAGACTGGATATTTGCATCTTCAAATCATCAAAGCTGGAAAACTGATTAACAATAATTTTATTATTAAAATTGTAATTATTTAAATTTAATTTACCATTTCTTATAACTAATCTTGTAGGATTTGAATTAATTATTTTTTCTCTCACTGAGGTATTACTAATAAATTCTCGAACACCAAAAACAGAAGTATGATCAATATTATCAAATTTTTTATTATAAGCTTTTACTAATTCTGCTGCTCCATTTGCAGAATATATTTTTTTAAAATTTATATCAGGTAATTTTACACCATACCTTGAACCAAGAACTAAAATCGAATTTGACATAAAAGATAATTATCTTTGTTAATATTATAATATGTATTATTATTCTTTTAACATAAATTTACCACAAAGTTTGTTGATATATTAAGTAATGACAATTTAAAATTAAAATTTTAACCCATAAGATATCGGTGATAAAAATATTGTTCAAAATTACAAAATTATTAAAAAGTCAAAATAGGCTTAAATTAGTGAATAATTTCACACTTCAGAAATGAAGAAACTTAAAATAATTCATCTTTCTGATCAAGATATTGGCGGAGGGTCATCATATTATGCTTATAGAATGCATAATTTTATGCAGAGAATAAACAAAATTAATTCAAAATTACTGGTTTTAAAAAAAAACTCTAAAGATACAAGTGTGGAATCTTTCAATATTAAATTTAATAACCATTTTAGAAAAAAATTATTTTTTTTATTTTTGAGAGAAAATAATAAGTATTCTTTTTATAATTATGGAAATTACTTAATTAAAGAATTATATCAAATTAAAAAAATTTTAGATTACAGCCCTCATGTAATTATAATTTATAATAACTCAAATTTTATTCATCCAAAAATAATTTCAATTTTATGTTCAAAAAATATCAAAATTTTTTTTTATTTTATGGATATGGAGTTCATAACAGGTGGTTGTCACTATAATTTTGAATGCTCTGGATTTAAAAATAAATGTAATAATTGTCCAGCTGTAAAGCTTCCATTAAAAAGTTTACCAAATAAAATACTAAATGAAAAAATAAGATATTTATTTAATAAAAAAATTAACTTTATTACACCAAATAATATAGTTTATAAAAATCTTTATAAATCAACACTATTTAATAGAAGCAAACATTCTAATCATAAAATTTATCTTGGTTTAAATTTAAATAACTATAAGCCAAAAAAAATAAAAAATTTTAATAATTTGATTAGAATATCATTTAGATCAAGCTTAAATCCTAGGAAAGGAAATCATCTTTTAATAGATGCACTAAATTATTTAGCTTCAAAGGGCTACAATTTACATAATAAAATTTTATTTAATATATTAGGTGATAGCAGCATATTAGAATTTTTGAGAGAAAATAAATATAAATTTAAATTTCAGCCTATAATAAAGAGAGAAAAGCAATTAATAAAATTTTATCAAGAAAGTGACTTTTTTTTAAGTCAAAGCATTCAAGATTTAGGGCCAATAATGATAAACGAGTCACTTGCGTGTGGTGTTCCAGTTATTTCATTTAAAATAGGAATAGCAAAAGATATTGTAAAAAACGGATATAATGGATTTTTAATAAAAAATATTTCCCCAAACCTTTTAGGAAATGAATTAATTAAAATATCAAAACTAAATCAAAATAAATTAAATAAATTAAAAGCAAATGCAAGACAATCCGCTAAAAAAAGTTTAAATATAAAAAAACAAGTAGATAAAATTTTACAACTTTCTAAATGAAATTTATTTTAAAAAAAAAAAAAATCTATTAATAAAAACTTAAAGACTCAAATTTGTAAACTAAAAAAAACATTTTGGAAATATTCACTTAAAAGCCATTCTGACTGGTTTGAATATTATGTAAAAAATTCAGATATCCATTTATTAATTTTTGATAAAGAAGAGTTAATTGGATATAATTTAATGAGAAAAAGATATTTTCATAGTTCATCAAAAAAAAATAATAAATATTTTTATTTTGATACTTTGATTATTAAAAAAAAATATAGAGGGTTAAATTTATCAAAAAAAATTATTAATAAATGTAAAATGATATCAAATAATACAATGATGCCAATTATTCTTATTTGTGAAAAAAAGCATATCAATTTTTACAAAAAAAATGGTTTTAATTTACTAAACAATAAAAATCTTTTTTTTAAAGACCATAAATTTAACAAATATTCTATGATATATATAAAAAAAAATAAAAGCTATTTTCTCGTTGAAAAGCTTAAAATATTTTTAAATTAGTATGAAAAAAATAGTATTCAATAACCCGTTTTTTTTTAATAATTTTAAAAAAAATCTAAATTCTATTTTATCTTCTAACACAAGAGAAACTTCTGGAGGAAAAAAATATTATCGGAAATGTTCGATTTTTTTAGAAAAAAAATTGAGAGCAAAAAAAGCTATTATTACAAATAGTTGTACCTCAGCTTTAGAAATCTCAGCGCTATTAATAGATATAAAACCTGGAGATGAAATAATTATTCCAAGCTATACATTTGTTTCCACTGCAAATGCTTTTGTATTGCGCGGTGCAAAACCAGTATTTGTAGATATAAAAAAAGATACCTTAAATATAAATGAGAAACTCATTGAAAAATCAATAACAAAAAAAACTAAAGCTATAGTTGTTGTTCATTATGCTGGTGAACCTTGTGATATGGACAGCATAAAAAAAATTGCAAAAAAACATAAACTTTATTTGATTGAAGATGCTGCTCAGGCGATATTCTCAAAATATAAAAAAAAATTTTGTGGAACTATAGGAGATATAGGCTGCATAAGTTTTCACGAGACAAAAAATATTACATCATGTGAAGGAGGAGCAATTTTAATCAACAATAAACGTTTTTTAAAAAAAGCAAGTATAATTATTAACAAAGGTACAGACAGAGAATATTTTAATAAAAATTTGAAAAAGTATTATAGTTGGGTTGGATTGGGATCATCTTATATTGCTAGTGAAATAACCTGTGCTTTATTATTTAGTCAACTCCAAAATTATAAAAAAATTCAAAGTATAAGAAAAAAAATATGGTTAAATTATAAAAATAATTTAAATGATTTAAGAAGTGATATAGTTTTAAACCAAATAGGAAAAATTAACTCTAAAAATCATAATTATCATATCTACTATCTCATATTAAAAAACAAGAAATTAAGAGACTATGTAATTAAAAAATTGAAAAAAGTTGGTATTTCTGCACCATTTCATTATATACCTTTACATTCAACAACTATGGGGAAAAAATTTAAAAATAAAAATAAGTTGAATATTAGTGAAGAAATAAGCGATAGAATTTTAAGATTACCTATATGGATCGGAGTAAATCAATTTTATATTATTAAACAATTAAAAAATATTATTAATAAAATTTGAAAAAAAATATTTTAATTAAATTTCTAGAACAACTTTATTAAATGAATTATATTGAATTATTAGGCATTTCTGCATCTGGTAAAACGACATTAAAAAAAAAATTAACTAAAAAATCCAAAAAAAAAATTTACGATAAAAAGTACATCATAATTAATTTTTATATATGCAATTATAAAATAAATCTAATTCATTATTTAAAAAGTATGTCGTTGTTATTTTTAAGTAGTAAAATCTCGATGAAAATGAAACCTAAAATAAGAAAGACCGGCATCATTTTTAAGAGTCAAAAAAAGACTATATTTGTTAATAACAAAAGAAATTCAATGTTAAAATTACTTGATTATTTTGGGACTGATAATTACTACTCAACTATACTAGAATTGTTAGCAAAGAAACTTCGTTTAAATAAAAATAATCTTTTCAAAATTGCCATGGATGAGATAAAAAATTTAAATCAAAATACTTATTTTAAAAAAAAGTTGAAGAGATGGTTCTTAGAAAATATAGTTATTTATGAGATACAGAGAAAGCATAATCAAAATTTTTGTATTAATGATGAGGGCTTAATTCAAACTCTTTTTGTAATTTTTAAATTTTCAAGAAAAAAAAATACTTTTATAAATAATGTAATTAGAAATTTTAAGCAACATGGAAAACTCTTTATACTTAGTTATAATCCAAAAAAAATAATGTACAGATCGAAAAAAAGAAGAAAATTTAAAGATGGATATATTTATAAAGATTTAAAAGAGGTATATAAAGAAATTCACGATTTTGAGATTTTTAAAAAATATACAAAAAATAAAATTAAATATGTTGGATTTTAGTTAGAATGAAAATTAATAGATGTAGAAATTGTAGACACAAGAAACTAATTAATTTATTTTCACTTGGTAAGTTAAAATTTTCAGGAAAGTTTCCATCTTTTGGTGAGAGAATTCCAAATGGAGAGTTAAATTTAATAATGTGCTCTAACTGTAAATTAGTACAGTTAAAAAATGCTTTTAATTTAAAATATTTATACAATAAAGATTATGGCTATCGAACAGGTATAAATAAAACTATGAGCGATCATGTTAAAAGTGTAACAAAAAAATTAGCAAAATTATCTAGACTAAAGAAAAATGAAAATGTTTTAGATATTGCTAGTAATGATGGGACATTACTAAATTTCTACAAAAAAAATATTATTACATGGGGAGTTGATCCAATCCTAGAAAAATATTTAAAAAATTACAAAAAGATTAATTATAAAATTGCAAATTTTTTTAATTATAGATTTATAATTAAAAAAAAAAAATCAGTGAAATTTAAATTGATAACTGCTTTATCTGTTTTTTATGATTTAGAAAACCCAAATGATTTTGTTATTGCTATAAAAAAATTGTTAAAAAAGGATGGTGTATTTTATCTTGAATTTCAAGATTTAATGATGATTTTAAAAAAAAACATGTTTGATACAATTTGTCACGAACATTTAGAATATTATTCAGTTACATTTATTAAATCTTTAATGAATAAACACGGTTTAAGAGTATTTGACCATAAATATAATGAAATAAATGGAGGAAGCTCAGCTTATTTTATTTGTCATAAAGATGCAAAATTTAAAACCAAATCTTTTAAAATTAAAAAAATTATTAAAAATGAAAAGAAAATAGGAATAGAAAAAGTTGCAACTTACAAAAAATATAAAAAAAAAATAGATGCAACAAAAATTAAAATAAAAAATATATTGAATAATTTAAGTAAAAGAAAAAAAATTGTTCATGGATATGCTGCATCAACTAAAGGAAATATACTTCTTCAATATTTTGGAATTAAAAAAGATAAAATTAAATTTATATCTGATCGAAACCCAAATAAATTTAACCTTTATACACCGGGCACAAATATAAAAATTATTTCAGAGGAAGAGTCTAGAAAGCTTAAACCAGATTATTACTTTGTATTAGCCTGGCATTTTAAAAAAGAGATACTAATAAGAGAAAATAATATTAGAAAAAAAGGGACAAAATTTATATTTCCTTTACCAAAATTAGATATAGTGTAATTATAGTATAATGAATTTAAATCATAAATTAAATATTGCCCAGAGAGTGTTTAAATCACTTGCGTTCAACCAGTACCCAAATTACGCAATAGTATATGTTGACGGTAGATGTAATATGCATTGTGATTTTTGTTGTTATGCAGCCATGGATGCAAGAAATAGCTCAAATATTATGCCCGAGGATTGGGGAAGAGTTTTTAAAAGAGCTAAGAGCTTACTTCATTTAACAATTACTGGGGGTGAACCTTTTTTAAGAAAAGATTTAACTGAAATAATTTCAGAAATTGTAAAAAATTCAGGTGTTCCTAGGGTAAGTATTAAATCAAATGGATTTTATATTAAAAGAATTAAAGAATACATTCCAACTTTAATTAATAGATTTCCAAATACAGAATTTACACTTTCAATTTCTTTAGATGGTCCTAAAATTATACATGATAAAGTTAGAAATTTTAAAGGAGCGTATGATCAAGTGTTAAATACAATAGATATTATGAAAGAATACAGGGAAACAAATAAAAATTTTTTTTTAAGACTCGCCTCTGTACTGACACATGATAATAAAGATATATTGTCAAGTTTCCTTAATGATACCGAAAAATGGCCAATTGATTTTCATGAAGTTATTTTAGTAAGAGACATTCCTGATGACAAACAGTTGCAATTAAAAAACAAATATGAAGAATTATCGGAAATGCAACAAAGAAAATCTTCAAAAGCATGGCGCGAAAGTTTTAATGGCAAGGTATTTGATAGATTATACAAGGAGACAATAAAAAGATTAGACAAAAAAGAAAGTCATTCTCCTTGTTTGGCTGGATCACGTTTTGTGGAAATTTTCCCAGACGGAGTTGTAAGAGGATGCGAAGTTGAGAAATTATGGGAAATTTCAAAAATTGGAAAAGTAGAAAAAACAATGGATATAGTGGACATTCTTAAATCAAAAAAAGCTAAAGAATTTGCTAAATTTGCAAAAAGTTGTAGTTGCACATTTGAATGTGCTAATGCTACTAGCACTGTTTATGATTATAAAAATTGGCCAAGACTTATATAGTTAAGCTTAATGAATAACATTGAGATATCTTTTTCAATCGTTATACCCACATACAACCCTGATAATAAAATCTTAGAAACGCTAGAATCAATAAATAGAAGCTTAGATTATTTTATTAAAAAAAATAAAATAAATTATGAAATTTTAATAATCAATGATGGTGGTAAAAAATTAGACGATATTTTATATACAAAATCTTCTAACATAAAAATTGTTAATCTAAAAAAAAACAAAGGGGTTGGATTTGCTAGAGAGTTTGGAACTAGAATATCAAAATATAAATATATTTATTATATAGATTCAGATTTAATTATTCAGGATGATACTTTGTATATTTTATATTTTGAGTTTATCAAAAATCCACAATCAGGCTCAGTTGGAGCACTCCAATCATATAAAAATCTTAATGATTCATACAGTTCGAAATTTGTTTGTGCTAAATCTTGCTATGGGTTTGAGAACAAGCCAGAACTTATAGAATTTTCAGCAATTCATTCAGAGTGCAGCATAGTTGAAAAACAATTTATAAGGAAAATTGGTGGTTGGAATTATTTTTCTAAATCAGGAGGGGAAGAATTTGAATTAGGTCATAAAATTATTGAAAATAATAAAAAAAATTTTTTAACAAAAAAAACAAGATACGCAACCTATTATGAAAATATTTTTAAAAGGTGTAAGAAATTGATATACAGAACTTCAAATTATTTGCCTATTTTATTTAAAAGAAAAAAACTAGAGTCCAAGGGCGCTTTTGCAACCAATGAACAATTTTTCTCAGTTTTATCTACTTTACTTCTTTTTGGATCAATTTTTTGTAATTTATTTTTTGATTTAAATTTGTTTTATGTTTCAATACTTTTTTTTCTTTTAATTATATTATTTGAAATAAATTTTTTAAGATTTTCAGTAAAGTTTTTTAATTTTAAAAATATTCCTTTTTTTATAATATGCATATTTCTTATAAATATTTCTATATTGATTGGTTTTTTTTATGGTGTATTAAATTTGTTAAAAAAAAAATGAGAAATTTACTTGTAATAATCCCAACACTTAATGAACAAGGAAACATTAAAATTATTGTAGAAAAAATTAAGAAAGCAAAAAAAGATGCAAATATTCTTTTTGTAGATGATAACTCTTTAGATGATACTAGATTAGAAATAAAATTGATGAAAAAAAAATATAAAAATATTTTTTATTTATTCAGAGATAAGAAAAAAGGCGTAGGTTCAGCTCATAAAGATGGAATTTTATGGGGATATAAAAAAAAATATAATTATATCTTTACTATGGATTGCGACGGTACCCACGATCCAAGAGATATAAAAAAAATGTTAAAATTATCTAATTCTTGTGATCTTGTTAATACAAATAGGTTTCTTTTGAAAAATGCTCTTCATAATTGGAATTATTATAGAATTTTAATTACTAAGTTTAGGTACATTTTAGTAAGCATCTTGTTAAAAACAAAACTTGATAGTTCGGGTGGATTTAGACTTTATAATAGAAAAAAAATAAATATTAGAGATATAATGTTAGCCAAAGATAATAACTATAATTTTTTTTGGGAAAGTTTATTTTATCTTGAAAAAAAATATCAAATAAAAGAAATACCCATTAATTTACCTAAAAGAGTTTTAGGAAAATCAAAAATGAAGTTTAAAGATCTGTTTAATGGATTATTTTATCTATTAATAATTTATATAAAAAATATTTAAAAGCCCCTTTGTTCTTGCTTACACATTTTTTTTATAATTTCATTTATATTTTTAATTTTAAATTTATTTAGCTTTTTTTTAATTTTTGCAATATTAGCAACAGCAAAATTTGGCTCTTTTCTTCCTAATTTTTTGTCTGCTTGAATAATTATTTTATTATTTTGTAAATTAATTCCCACAGGGTTATTTTTATTGATTTTCCACTTTATTTTTAATGCAAAATTTTTTGCAACTTCATTGATTACTGTTTTTAATGAAGTAAGTTGGCCACTACCTATAACAAAATCATCTGCTTTTTTTTGTTGCATAATTTGCCAAATTATTAAAATCAAATCTTCAGCATCCATCCAATCTCTTTTTACATTAAGATTTCCAATATACATTTTCTTTAACTTATTTTTTTTTATTTTATATAGATTTTCTACGATTTTTTTTATAATAAATTTATTTTTTGCATAAAAAGAAGTATGATTAAAAAGAAATCCAGAATAAAAATTTAAATTGTATTTTTTTCTAAGAAATTTTAAATAATAAAATGAGGAGATTTTAGCTATAGAATAACAATTGTTAATATCAAATTTACTTTTTTCATTAATTATATTTTTCTTATATTTTTTTTTAAATAATTCAGAACTTAATGATTGAAAAAATTTTATCTTTTTATTTGTTTGTATAATTGAAAACATGATATTTAAAACAGAATGATTATTTACTAGGTCATTATTTAATATATCATTTTCGCTTTCATGTAAGGTGCTTATACCAGCAAAGTTGTAAATTTCGTCCGGCGAAACATTATTAATGATTTGGCGAATTTTTTTGTAAGATTTTATATTACAATTAATAATTTTGATTTTATTTTTGATTCCAAGAAGCTCTAGATTTTTATAGTTTTTATTGTTTGTGACACCTGCAACTTTATAATTTTTTTTTAACAAAAGATTGGCCATTAGCGATCCATCTTGTCCATTTAAACCAAATATTAAAGATTTTTTAATTTTCTTTTTCATATATACAATTCAATAATCATATCAAATTTTTAGGTTTTATTACCAACCAATTCATTTTTTGTTTTCTATTTTCTTAATCAGATTCATAGTGATTTAATAGTTATGAGATCAATGATATTTTATATATATTATTATAAATAATGTTACAAAAAAAAAATACTTATGTTTTTAACAAATAAAATTGATAAATATAAAAAAACAATTATTTTTTTATTTTTTTTAATTTTATTGTCCATAGGTCTATCATCTGTAAAAGATTATGGAACAACTAATGATGAATATACTCAAAGACTCAAGGGATTAATTACTTTAAATTATGTAGGAAACTTATTTTTACCTAACATAACTAAAAAATTTAAAGCTGATAAAGAATTACCATCATTTGAAGACGTACCAGAACAATTAAGATATTATGGCGGTTCAATAATTCATGCTCCTTTGGCATTTTTTGAAGTGCTACTTGGAATAAAAGATAAAAAAAATGTTTTTTTATTTAAACATTATTTATTTTTTTTAATTTATTTTTTAAGTTTAATTTGTTTTTTTGAAATTATAAGGAAAAGATTTAAAAGTTGGAAATATGGATTTTTAGGTGTTTTAGTTTTATTTTTTACTCCAAGGATTTTTGCGAATAGTTTTTATAATAACCTTGATATGCCTTTTATGGCATTCACAATTATCTCAGTCAATTTTGGAATACGATTAATTGAAAATATAAAATTTAAAAATATTTTTCTTTTTTCTTTTTTTAGTGCTATTGCAATAGATGTAAGATTAATGGCTATATTAATTCCATCAATTTTTAGTGTTACTTTGTTTTTTAATGGAATAAAAAAAAATAACATTTTAAGTTCATTAAAAATAATATTAATTTTATTTTTATTAACATTGTTAATGACAATATTATTTTGGCCATTTTTATGGGACAATCCTTTAACAAATTTAGTAAATGTATTTAAAAATCTTGCTAATCATCCTTTAGATATTAATACTTTTTATTTAGGAGAAATATTAAATGTTAAAAATATTCCATGGCATTATGTTTTTGTTTGGATATTTATTACAACGCCAATAATTTATATTTTAACATTTTTTCTTGGACTATCTTTATTTATAAAAAACACTTTTCAAATTGTGCCATCAAAAATTAATTATATTGATATTATTTTTTTACTAATTTTATTTATACCAATTTTAATTGTAATTTTGTTAGGGTCGACTCTATATAATGGATGGAGACATTTGTATTTTGTTTATCCTTTTTTAGTATTTTTTATAGTTTATGGAGTATATTTTTTTTCAGATTTTAAGAATTTTTTTAAAATAAATATTTTCCTAATAATTCTATTTTTAGGAATAATTGATACAGCATTTTGGATGACAAAAAATCATCCACATCAATATGTTTTCTTTAACCGGGTAATTGCAAAAAATGCTTATAAGAATTTTGAATTAGACTACATGGCAGCAAGTTATAAAGAAAACCTGGAATATTTAATAAAAAATGAGGATAAAAAATCTTACAAGATATGGAATTCAAGCGAGACCAAGTTATTTTATCCATTATTTTCCTTAAAAGATAGCGAAAGAACAAAAATTATAGAGTCAGAAAAAAATGAAGCAGAGTATTGGATAACAAATTATTATTTTGATAGACAATCGTATAATGATGAATTTTTAAATAATTATGAATTGTTAAATGAAATTATTGTTGATGGAAATAAGATAAATTCTTTATTTAAAAAAAAATTAAACTAATTTATTTTTAAGTCTATAAGTATCAATTTCGTAGTTTTTACCAGCCCTTGGTCCCTTTGTAAAAACTAGACACTTACAGTATGTAACTCCTATAAGAGTGTGAGAATGTAAGGGTTTTGTCAAAGCTAGTTCTCCAGGTTTTAAAATAATTGTTTTTTTTTTGTTTCCATATTTTGTAATTAATTTCATTTTACCTGATATGATATAATTCCATTGATATGTTTTCTTATGATAATGGTTTCCTCTTATTGCACCTTTTTTAAGAGTAATTAATGTTATTGAATTAATTTTTTCATTTTCCAATATATCAATAATTTCTCCTCTATTATCTTTATGTGCTATTTTAAGCTTAATTTTTTTCATTCTGGTATAATTTTTGGTTTTGGAAAAGGTATAATAAACTTTCCATTATTTTTTATAAATTGACTATTTTTTAGAAAAAAATCAGCGTAATTCCAAGATAATAATAACGCATAGTCGAAGCGCATATTGTTAAATTCATCATCAGAAACTATTGGAATATGACTTCCCGGCGTAAGTTTACCAATCTTAATTGGTGTATTATCCGCTACAGCTTTTATATGAGATTTGCTTTTTCCTAAAAAATTTAACATTGTATTTCCTTTTGCTGGAGCACCAAATGCTCCAATTTTTTTACTATTTGATGCAAGTTTTATTATTATATCATCTATCTCATTTCTCAAATTTATTACCTCATTTGCGAAATTATTATAAGTTTCTATTCTTTTGTAATTATTTTTAATTTCTAAATTTTCAAAATCTTTTACTATATTATTAATTTCATATTTCGATTCATAATGCGAAACATAAATTCTGAGTGCTGGTCCAGAAGCTCCAATATTAATTCTTTCTATGTCAAAAATTTTTAACTGGTGATCTGAAAATAATTTTAAAAGAGGAATTATTGATAAGTAAGATAAATGTTCATGATATATTACGTCAAATAATTTTTCTTCTATCATATTTTGTAAATAAGGAAACTCTACAATAAATACTCCATCTTTATCTAAAAAATTTTTTATACCCATTGTAAAATTTTTAATATCCTCAACATGTGCAAAAACATTTGTAGTAGTAATTATTTTTGCCCTTCCGTATTTTTTAACTAAATTATCAGAAAATTTATAATTAAAAAATTCTCTTTCTGTATTAATTCCTTGATCTAATGCGTATTGTGCAGCAGAAGATGGTTCTATGCCTAATAAATTAAATTTATTTTTTTCATATGTTTTAAGTGTAATTCCATCATTTGAACCTATGTCAACAATAAGTGAGTTATCTTTTGGTTTAAAATTTAATACAATTTTTTCTGTCATACCCTGGTAATGATTGACTAGGGCCCTAGAGGTAGAAGATAAATACATATAATCATTAAAAACATCTTTAGGAGATACAATGGTATCTAGTTGTGAGAGACCACAATTTTCACACAACTGAACTTTTAAAGGAAAAAATTCTTCATTATTAATTTGGTTTTTTTCAATAAAACTATTCGATGGAGGTTGATCTTTAAGATCTAAATATGTTTTAAGTTCCTTGTTTCCACAAATTCTACAGCTTTCATTTTTTTTAGATGAAAAATTATCTTTCATTTAGAAATTTATTGGATTTGTATACCATTGTATTACATCTTTTATTCCATTTTTTAATAATATATTTGGTCTATATCCAATTTTTTTAATTTTATTAATGTTAGGACATCTTCTTTTTGTTGATCCTTTTGCAATTGGAGTTTTTTTAATATTAATTTTACATTTTAAATTTTTAGCAATCAAAAAAGCTAAATCTTTTATTTTTGTCTCCTCATTAGATCCTATATTATAGATATTCAGATGTTTCCCTTTGTTTAAAATTTTTAAAAAACCTTCAACAAAATCATCGATGTGATTAAATGCTCTTGACTCATTTCCGCTCCCACTAATTTGAAAATTTATTAATCTATTTTTTTTTCGATTTTTGTTCATCCTCATTATCATCTGAGGTATTACGTGCTCATATCCCATATTTGGACCATATACATTGTGTGGCCTAAAAATTAACAATCGTTTAAATAATTTTGAGTTATTTATTGCCAAGACTTCAGAAATAATTTTTCCTGCTCCATAAGAATATCTGGGATTGTGAATATTTGGAACTACTAAACTTACTCTTTCACTTGTTGGTATATGATCTGGCGTTTGATAAACTTCAGAGCTGGAGGCAAGTATCAGCTCTTTAATATTGTTTTTTTTACATACTTCTAAAACATTCAACATTCCTTTTACACCGATATCTAAAACTAGATCGGGTTTGGAATAGAAAAATTCTGTGCCATTTAGAAAAGCCAAATGAATGATGCTATCAACATTTTTTGAATATTTTTTAAGTTTTTTTATGTCTCTGATATCTCCATCTATAATTTTTATTTTATTTTTTAAACTTAGAAGTTTTTTTTTGTTTCCACGTAAATTAGAATCATAACATATTATTTTTACATTTTTTTTAACTAATTTATTAATAATAGCCGCTCCTATAAATCCAGTTCCACCAGTTATTAAATAAGTTTTTTTTTTCATTTAAGTTTATTGTTTCCTCCTAACCCTATATAAGTTACATTTTTAGGAAGCTTAATTTTTTTTGATTCAAAATGATTCCAAAAATCATAAATTAAACTTGGTTTATTAAGTTTTTTTGATAGTTTGACAATATTCATTTTAGAAAAAATTTTATGATTATTTGTAATAACAATTAAATCTTTTTTTTCAAAAGATTTATCTAATTGTTTTAAAGGTTTTAATCCTGCATTTTTTATTTTTGTCCTATTGACTACTGGATCAAACCCATAAAAACTTGCATATTTATATTTTGTCTTAAGTGCCTTAAAAACTTCCAAAGACATTGATCCTCTTAAATCATCTGTGATTGGTTTTCCTTTAAACGCAAGTCCAATCAGGGAAATTTTGGGTTTTTTTGGAAAGTTTTTAATTTTTAAAGTTTGTTTATTTATAAAATTAACAATTTCAGCTGGCTGTCTTTCATTTATTTTTCGTGCCATTAAAGTAATTTCTGCTTTGATTCCTGATTTTTTTAAACTATCAGAAAAAATATAAGGATCTTTATGTAAACATGGGCCGCCAACCAGGCCAGGAGAAGCGATAAAAGTTCTATCATAATGTAGTTTTCCTGAATTAATAATTTCATTTGCATCGAGTCCGATACTTTCAGCAGTTCTTGCAATTTCGTTAGCATAGGCAAAAAAAACATCTCTAGATGAATTATCTATAAGTTTAATCATCTCAGCTGTTTCCAGGCTACTTACCAAAACTATTTTATTTGTAATTCTTTTAAAAATTTTTTTGCAGTATTCTTGAGATTTTTTATCTTTACCACCGATAACTTGAGGTAAATAGTATAGTTCTTTTAACGCAGCACCTTCTACAGCTCTTTCAGGACAAAAAGCTAATTTGAATTTTTTTTTTGTTTTATTTAATATTTTTCCAGCAATATTTCGAGTAGTTCCTACTTTCACAGTTGATCTTAAAATTACACAGTCGTCATCTTTCAAAAATTTAGCAATTTTCTTACAAGTACTTGTAATATGTTTTGTTATTATTTTTTTATTATTGTTTAAGGGTGTCCCAACAGTAATAATGTAAGTATTAATATCTTTTTTATTTGGAATAGCTGCATGGAAAGTAAATTTTTTATTTCTTTTTATTTTTTTTAATATTTTATCTAAGCCAGGTTCATAAAAATGACCCTTATTTAACCTAAGGTTGTTTAGAATTGAATTTTTTTTTTCAACACCATACACTCGAAAACCTCTTTGAGCCATAACAACTGATAGTGTTAATCCAACAAAACCTAGTCCTATAATACATATCGAAGAATTACTGTTTTTATTTTTCATTAAATTCATTGATAAATTTTTTATAACTTATGGATTATTTTTAATTTAAATCAAGATAAAATTTAATCTTAGAATATTATTTGGCGATATTATAAATTTTAATCATATTTTTTAAATAGTTTTTAAAAACTGACTCGTTAGTCTTTTTTGAGAAGATGCTTAGGCGATTATTATTGCTAATCGAATTTATATTTGATTTTTTATTTAAAAAATAAGCACTAAAAAATTTTTTATAAATCCTAAAGTATTCTTTGTTATACAAATTAACAATTTGATTAATTTTAATAGTATTTTTATTACCAAAATTTTTTATAAAACTTTTATTTTTTTTTAAAAAAAATAACAAATTCTGTGCAAATTCATCTACATCAGAATATCCTCTTTGGTCATTTTTGTTTCCGTAAAAAAAATATGTTTTTTTTCTATTAATAAAAAAAATTTTAAATAATTTATTATGAAAATGATCACTTAATGTTATTTGATTATAACCAACTAAATTATAGGGTCTCCAAATTTGTAAATATTTAAATAAATTAGATTTTTTTTTTAAAAAAATTTCACATTTTTTTTTTATTTTTCCTAAAGGATTGTTTGCTTGATAAACTGTGCTTGAAGATAAATATATAAATTTTTCAAATTTATAAATTTCAAGAATTTTTTTTAATAAAATCAGTTCTTTATTTAAAATTTTACTTTTAAAGTTTTTTTTAATATATCTTGGACTACATAAAAAAATTCCAATTAAATAATTTTTTCTCGATATTTTTTTAGAATTTGTTGTGAACTTAGTCCATTTTATTTTTTTTAATTTAATTTTTTTTCTAGAACTATAAACAAATTTTTTTTTTTCTAACTTTATTAAAGAACTTCCAATTAGCCCTGAAGAACCAAAAACAATCCCTTCCTTAAAATTTTTTTTCATAAATTTAAGACTATATTTTTTTTTTAAAACCACCTAAAAATTCTGGTAAAATTCTTTTTATATCCCATAAAAACAAGCCTAAAAAAATATTTTTTGTATTAACACCATTCCATATTTCGAAAACTTCAAATTTTTCTTTTTTGTTAATTAAAGAAGCTAATTGAGAAACATTTGACCTCGAACATATAAGGTAATCAATTTTAGATAATAGCAACATTTCAACTAGTATATCTCTACCCATTTTGTATCTATGATTTAATCTGGCATTTTTATAATGAAAAGCTTTGGTACTATTGCATCTAAAACTATTTAAATAAATAACTTTATTTCCATATCTTTTTAAAAACATTTCTAGATAATTTTGTTGTGCTGTAACTAAAAAAATTTTGTCAAAATTCCCTTCTTTTAAAGTCCTATCAACTTTGGAAAAAATTTGTGAAGGGGTAGGAGTAAACGGATGATTAGGCGTATTATACATGCCCTTGCCTCTAAAATGCACACCCAAAACTTTATTATTGTTGAAATTTTTCTCAAAAAAAATATCACTTATTTTTATAAATTCACTTTTAACTTTTATATATTTTTTAAAATAATGATTAAATAATTCATTATCCTTTAGCCAATCTTTGGGCATTCTCTCGTTAGGAATACCAGAATTAATTATTACCGATTTACTTTTATATACTTCCTCTAACTTGTAATCAGAAATATTTTCAAAATAATATTCCCATGAATTAAAAGTTTTTTTAATTTTAATATCTTGGTTATATTTTGTTATAAAATACTCCATATCTATTACAGGTATTGTGTTTATAGAAAGAGCATATTTTATCTCACTTAATACGTATAAAACTATCGAAAATAGCCCACCGCCATACTTAATTCTTATTACATAAAAAGTTTTATCAGGATTAAGTTCTCCAAATTTATTAATTTTAGTATGAGGATTTTTTTTAAATTTTTCTATATTAGAATTTTTTCTTATTTGAGGTAAAGCAACGTCTACCATAATTTTTCTTATAAATTTTACTATTTTTTTTTTAATGAGTTTCATTGTATTTTTAAATGAATTGTAAAAGTTTAAACATATTACTGATTTAAAAAATTCAAATATTTATTCATAATTTTTGAACTATCAAATTTTTTAGTAATTAATTCACTTATTTTTACTTTATTTTTTAAGTTATCGATGCACCAGGACATTCCTTCAAACATATCTTCCAAAGATTTATATTTTGCTACATACCCAGTTATCTTATGTTCAACTATTGATGTAGATCCTGTATTTTGAAAAATTAAACATGGAGTTCCCATGTGCTGTGCTTCACTAACAATTAATCCATATGACTCCAAAGTACTTGGGGAAATAATTAAATCAGTGGCTGAATACAAAAGACGTAAACTTTGATTATCACTAATTTTTCCTAAATTTATTGTAACACTATCTAAATTACTTTTATTTAAAACTCTATTAAGTTTTTGAAAATTATTTTCTCCAAATACCACAAATTGATAATTATTATTATCTCTAAATTTTTTAATTATTTCTAAAAAATAACTAAATCCTTTTCTTTCATTACCTAAATAGTTATCAGATCCAAAAGTTATTATTTTTTTATTTTTGTCTAAACCTAGGATTTTTCGTGCTGTATTAGAATCGGTTATTTTTGTCCAAAAAGTTTGATCGAGCAATAAAGGTATTTCTGCTATTTGGGCTTTTTTAAATAATTTACTTTCTTGCAATCGATCATACATCCACTTTGAGGTACAATGAATCTTTTTTATATTATAAAAATATTTATTTTTTTGATTCCAAATATATCTATTTAAATCAATACCTTTTTCATATACAGGTCTATTATTTCTTTCATATCCATCTTTATATCTAAGGTCAAAAGTATAATGTTCTGCTCCGCAAAAAGGCCACATATCATGTATTGTCCACACTACTTTTGATTCTATTTTACTTATCTGTTTAATTGATAATGTTTCATTTCCTATCCAGTGTAAATTTACAATATCAGCTTTAAAATTATTGATTATTTTTAATAACTTTGAAGGTATCAAGTTAAGAGAATGAGTATTCTTATTTGCTGTTTTAAATACAATACTCAAATTACGGTTAATCGTTGATTTTAATATATTATAAATTTTTTCTGATGTTTTGTTAATAGAAATAATATTTTCATCATCAATTTCTTTGTCGCTTACTAATAAATTAGAATCAATGCCTTTACTTAAAAGAAAACTATGCAATCTCATTACTGAAATTGCAGCACCACCTTTGTTATCTGAAAAATTAACATGTAAGATTTTCATTTGGTTTATTATAGAATTTATATATAAATAAAAAAATTAAAAAATCGATATTGACATAATTTATATCAATTATCAAAAACAGTATTTAATATAAAATGTTCAATTTATTAAAAGATGTCTGAATATAAACAAAAAATTCAAGAATTTATGATTTCCGATATTGAAGGAAAAAAAGATTTAACTATTCTTGAATTTGGAGTTAGAGAAGGTACATCAACAAAACTATTCTTAAATCATTGTGAAAAAAATGGAGGAAAGGTTTATTCAGTAGATATGGATGATTATTCACATATAGCTAATAGTCCAAATTGGAAATTTATTAATTCAAGAGATGATAATTTTACTTATGTAGAAAAATTTTTACCTGAAAAATTTGATTTAATTTACCTAGATTCATTTCATAATGCAGACCATATTGAAAAAATATTTTACTACTATTTTAAAAAATTAAAAAAAAATTGTTATTTTTATTTTGATGACATTTGTTGGCTTCCATATCTTAAAGGAAAAGATAGAGATAGTTTTAATTGTGAGATTAATAATAAAGAAACCTTTACCAGATTAGTTGAAATATTAAATAATAATAAAAATATTTTGAATTTATATTTTTCGTTTGTCTCATCTGGTATGGCAAAATTTTTAAAAAAAGAAGAAACTGATTTAAATAAACCAAAAAAAATAAATTCTAGAGAAATATCATTAAAAAATATTATTAGAAAAATAATTAAAAAATGATTCAAAAGGAAAAATTTATATCTTTAAATACATTTCCTAAAACTAAAAATAAAATAAGGTATTCTGAGGGAGGTATTAGAAAACTAAAGAAATATAAAAAAAGACCCTTATTTTCAATTATTACAGTTGTATTAAATAACAAAAAATATTTAGAGCAAACAATTAAAAGCGTTTTGTCCCAGAAAATTAAAAATATAGATTACATAGTAATAGATGGTGGCTCAACTGATGGATCGTTAGAAATAATAAAAAAATATAAAAATAAAATTTCATATTGGATAAGCGAAAAAGATAATGGACTGTACGATGCATTTAATAAAGGAATGCAACTTGCAAAAGGAGAGTATATTGGAATTATAAATTCCGATGATATGTATACAAGAAATGCTTTAACAATAATTAATAGATATATATCAAAAAATAAAAATGCTGATTTTATTTTTGGATCTGTAAAAAAACATTGGGGAATATTACATGGATATAAACCATGGAAAATAAAATACAGTTGGGGATTTTATACAAGTCATTCAACAGGATTTTTTATAAAAAAATCTTCTGCAAAAAAAGTAGGCTTATATAATACAAAATACAAATATCATGCAGACTATGACTATTTTTATAGAATGATTGTGAAAAATAATTTGAAAGGTATAGCAACAAAAAAAAGTCAAGTAGTTGGAGTATTTAGAAGAGGAGGATTTTCAAGCACTATTCCATACAGAAAAATGTTTTTTGAAGAGCTCAAAATTAGATATAATAATAATCAAAATATTTTTGAAATTTCAATTATTGCGATATATAAATTTTTTAAACATTTTAAAAAATTAATTAAATGAAAATTTTAGTAACTGGTTGTGCAGGTTTTATTGGCTTTCATTTGTGCAATCATTTTAAAAATAATAAAAAAATAAGAATTGTAGGAATTGATAATATTAATGATTATTATTCTCAAAAATTAAAAAATTTAAGATTAAAAATATTAAATAAAAATAAAAATTTTAGATTTTATAAGGTAGATTTAAGTAATTTTAATAATTTAAATAAAATATTCAAAGCTCAAAAATTCGATTTAATAATTAATCTTGCGGCTCAAGCGGGTGTTAGACATTCAATCAAAAAACCTAGAGATTATTTTAATTCTAATTCTATTGGATTTTTTAATATATTAGAATTATCTAGAATTAATAATATTAAAAAAATTATATATGCATCTTCAAGTTCAGTATATGGTGAGCAAAAAAAATTTCCAATTAAGGAAAATAGCAAACTAAATCCTAAAAATATTTATTCTCAAACAAAAAAAAATAATGAAGAAATTGCAGAGATATATTCAAGAATTTATAATATAAACCTTTTAGGGCTGAGATTTTTTACTGTATATGGTGAATGGGGGAGACCAGATATGCTTATGATCAAATATATTTTAAATAAAAAAAAAAATTCAACATTTGTTTTAAACAATAGAGGTAATCATTATAGAGATTTTACATATATCAGAGATGTAATTCTTATTATTGAAAAATTAATATTTTCAAAAAAATTTTTTAGGAACGAAATAGTAAATGTTTGTTCAAACTATCCTTTAAAAGTTACCAATGTTTTAAAGAAAATAAATAAATTAATAGGAAGACCAAATATTAAGCATCAAAAAAGATTAAAAATAGAAGTTTACAAAACACACGGCTCTAACGACAAAATAAAAAAATTAACAAAATTTAAAAAATTTACTGGAATAGATGAAGGATTAAAAAATTTAATTGATTGGTCAAACGATTATCTTTCAAAAATTTAATATTATAAAGTGAAAAAAAAAATATTTTATTGGTCGCCATGTTTAAATAAAGTTGGAACAATAATATCAGCTAAAAATTCCGCAATGGCTATGGCTCGATACAAAAAAAATAACTTTGACATTATAATGATAAATGCATGCGGAGAATGGGATGAATATTCTAATGAATTAAAAGATAATGGTGTTCAAATTTTAAATCTTTCTAAAAGTTATTATAAGTTTTTGCCCAAAGAAGGATTTTTACAGAGCAGATTTTCTTATTGGATAATATTTTTGGTATCATTCTTTCCACTTCTCAAAAATATTTTAAAAAATAAACCTGATTATTTGATAATGCATCTAATAACTTCACTTCCCATTTTAATTTCTTTGCTATTTAATATTAAAACAAAATTTATTTTAAGAATTTCAGGTTTACCAAAGCTAAATATTTTAAGAAAATTCATATGGAAAATATCAAATACTAAAATACACAAAGTAACATGTCCAACAAAAGAACTTTTAGAAAAACTAGTAAAAGAAAATATTTTTTTAAAAAAAAAAATTTATTTTCTTCCTGATGCAATTATTAATTTACAGAATTTTTTTAGATTTAAAAATACTGCTATTAATGAAATTAAAACAAAAAAAAAAATTATTCTAGCCGCAGGTAGATTAACAAAACAAAAAAATTTTTCTTATTTAATAAAAGAATATTATGAATTTTCTAAGAATGTAGAAGGATATGACCTTGTAATACTTGGAGATGGTGAAGAGCATAGTAATTTAAAAAAATTAATTTTTAAATTAAATATAGAAGATAAAGTTTATTTGGCTGGCAGAGTATCAAACGTATATAATTATATGCAAAAATCAAAAATATTTGTGCTCAGCTCACTCTGGGAAGAGTTGGGATTTGTCATTGTTGAGGCTGCATTTAATAATTTATTTGTAATTTCAAGCGATTGTCCAAATGGTCCAAAAGAATTTATTAATAAAGATTGTGGAATATTATTCAAAAATAATGAAGTTGGTGCGTTAAAAAATGCCCTTTTAAATTATAATAATGAAAAAAATCACATAAGTAAAATTTTAAATGCTAAGAAAAAATCAAAAAACTATACTAAATTTCAACACCATCTTAAATTGTTAGGAATATTAAATAATTGAAAACCAAATATAAAATTTTTATTGCTAGTATTATTTATAAATTATTATCTTTTTTAGGTTTTCAAAAATATCAAGAAGTTAAAAGAGGTGGTATTATTTGGAATTTAGATATATCTGAAGGTATTGATTTAAATCAATTCATATTTGGAAGTTTTGAAAGAGAAGTCCTAAAAATGATAAAAAAACTTTCAGACAAAAAGGATTTCGATATAATTGACATTGGAGCGAACTCGGGATCAATGACACTGCAGTTTGCAAAGGACTTCCCAAACTCTAAAATATTTGCGATTGAACCAACTAGATATGCTTATGAAAAATTAATTAAGAATATAAAATTAAATAAAAAATATGCTGAGAAAATAAGTTCATTTCAGCTATTTTTATCAAATAAAAAAATTCCATTAGATATTTTTTCGTCTTGGAGTTTAGAAAACGAAAATAATCGACATGATTTACATAAAGGAATTAAAAAACAAACAGCAGGCGCCAAAAGTATTTCTTTAGATCAATTTATAAAAAATAATAATATAAGTGGAAATTTATTGATTAAATGTGACGTTGATGGATTTGAATTGGATGTTTTTAAAAGTGGAACTGAATATCTAAGAAAAAATAAACCAAATATAGTTATGGAATATGCCCCATATTTATACAAAGAAAATAATTATACAGAGTCCGAGTTAATAGACTTCTTTCTTGATTTGAATTATATTTTTTATAATGGAAAAAATATGAAAAAAATAAATGATATGTTTTCCTTTTCAAAAAATTTAAAAATAGGTTCTAGTGTAAATATTTTTTTAAAATAGATTATTATAAATATTCATTAATTGTTGTAAAATATCTTTCTAAATTTTTATTAGAGTCAAATCTATCTAATGCTTTAAAACTTTTCATTAACATTGAATTACATTTTTTTTTATTATCATTAAAATATAAAATTTTTTTTGCAAGTTGATTGAAATTTCCAACGTTAAATAATAAACCTCCTTTTCCATTTAGTAATATTTCTTTTGGTCCAGTTTGACAATTTGTCGAAATTACAAATTTTTTCAAAGTTAAAGATTCCAGTAATACATTTGGTAAACCTTCGTATTTTGAGGTCAAAATAAAAAGATCTGCTTGTCTCAGAAAAGCATAAGGATTTAATTTAAAATCAGTAATTTTAATTTTTTTATTTAAATTATTTTTAGCTATATATTCTTGTAGGAAAAATTTAAGTTTTCCTCTCCCCACTAATACCGCTTCATAATTTATTATATTTTTGATCTTATTAAGAGCTTTTAACAAAGTTATCTGATCTTTTTGATCAACAAATCTTCCTATATTAATTATTTTTAAACTTTTTTTATTATTAAATACTTTTAGAGATTTATCTAAACTTAATTTTCTAATTTCATTCTTGTTTAAAGGATTATAGATTACCTTAGATTTTACATTAAAGTATTTCGTCATTTGTTTATTAAATTCTTTGCTATTAACAATTACCAAGTTGGCTTTTTTTAGGAGAAATTTATATAAAATTTTTTTTGCTAAATTATTTGACCAACCAGATGGCGAAGAATTTGATCTTGTAATTATATCTACACCCATGATTTTACATATAGCAACACAATACAAATTTGCTTGAAAAGAAAAAACAGTATAATTTTTTTCAAAAAATATTTTTTTTAATAACAAATAAAAGCAAATAAAATATTTTATCCTCCTTGCTGAATTTTCCCAAAATTTGTTTTCGGGCATAAGTAGTTTTATTCTTTTATTAAACTTTTTTATGTTTTTTCTAGATGTAGTTATTATGGTTATATTATCTATTTTTTTAGACAAAAAGTTAGATATAATAAAAAAATTCTTTTCAACACCACCACCTTCGATAGATGGCATAAATAATATAAGTTTTTTTTTATTCATGTGTTATAAAGACAAATATTTTCATGAGTCAGGTCAGTGTTATAATACCTTATTATAAAAAAAAAAAATATATTCTGTCTACCTTAAAGTCAGTAATACAGCAAACTTATAAAAAATTTGAAATAATTCTGATTTACGATGAAAACGACAAGAAAAATTTAAAATTTATTTCTAAAATATCAAAAATAGATAAAAGAATAAAACTAATTGTAAATAAAAAAAACTTAGGTGTTGCGAGATCAAGAAATATCGGAATTAGAAAATCAAAATATAAATATATAGCTTTTATTGACTCTGATGATTTATGGAATAAAAAAAAACTTGATAAACAAATAAATTTTATAAAGAAAAATAAATGTAAAATTTGTCATACTTCTTATGAGATAATAAATGAAAATAATAAAAAAATTGGTTATAGAGAAGCTAAAACATTTAATTCTAAAAATGAACTTTTAAAATCTTGCGATATTGGTTTATCAACAGTTCTTATGGAAAAAAAAATATTAAAAAAAAATTTAAAATTTCCTCCTCTTAAAACAAAAGAAGATTTTGTATTATGGCTAAAAATTTTATCGAACAATTATAAAATTTTAGGAATGAAAGACAATTTAGTAAAATGGAGAAAATCTCCAAGTTCTTTATCTACATCTATTTCCCAAAAATTATTTGATGGATTTAAAGTATATAACTATTATATGAAGTTTAATTTTATTATTTCTTTATATTTTTTAACTTGTTTAACTTTTAATTATCTAATTAAGAGAGTTAATGATTAAAATTATATTATATTTTATCAGTATATTAGTCATAAACTTTTTTTTAAAAAAAATTAAATATTTGCCAAATTATAGCGGGCATAGTCACCAGGTATTTACAAATGCTAAAAATATTCCCCTAACTGGTGGAATCTACATATTGATTATATTGTTTATAATTTTTTTTAATAATATTAACTTATTGATTTTTTCATCAATTATGTTTTTTATAGGCTTTACAAGTGATAAAAATATTTTAGTTTCTCCAGCGAAAAGATTAATCACACAAATTTTGACTGTTACTTTTTTTGTTTATGCATTTGATTTATTAATTTCAGACTCAAGAGTAGATTTTTTTAATTTATTACTAGAAAATATATATTTTTCTTATTTTTTTTCAATTTTTTGTATTCTAATTTTAATTAATGGAGCAAATTTTATAGATGGGTTAAATGGCTTGCTATTAGGATACTTTATAATTGTACTCTACATAATTTTTAAAATAGATTTATTCTACCAACTTCAGTTAAATCAAAATGACATTTTATTTGTATTTATTTCTTTAATTTTTTTATTAATTTTAAATTACCTAAGCATCTTTTTTTTAGGTGATAGCGGTTCATACTTAATTGGAATTATTCTATCTTATTTATTAATAAGCTTGTATAATTTACATCAGAACTTTATTTCACCTTATTTTATAATTCTTTTATTATGGTATCCATGTTTTGAAAATTTATTTTCTATAATTAGAAAAAATAAAAAAGGAATTTCACCAATAAATGCTGATAATAAACATTTACATCAATTACTTTTAATTTATTTTAAAAATAAATTTAATTTAAAAAATAGCTATATTAATTCTTTAGTTAGCATTTGTATCAATGCATTTAATTTAACCATTTTAATTTTAGCAAGTTTACATCCAGATAATACAAAGTATCAAATTTTCTTTATTGGAATTTGTATTTTAACGTATTTATCCTTATATAATTTTTTGAATATAAAATATAAATTAACTTCTAAAAAAAAATAATCTTAACATTTCAGATAAAATGTAGAGGCCATCTCTTATTGCGTTTACTTTTTTTTTTCCGCTTATTCTTTCCCTTTCATAAGATTTAGAATTATTTATATTTAGATTTGCTCTTTTTGCTTTAATAGGAAGCTCAACACATAAACGAAAATCGTTTTTTTCTAGATTTAATTTTTTTATCTTGTCAGTTTTTGCCATGACATATGTGTAAAGAATATCTGTAACATTAAGACTAAAAAAAATTTTTCCTATTTTCGTAAAAATATAATTTCCCAGATAAGTTATAATTGTATCATCATCACTTCCACAATCTTTTTCGTATCTACTTGCAAAAATTATATCAGCTTTTTGTGATTCTAAAATATTTTCCATATTTTTTAGTTCTGAGGGATTAAATGATCCATCAGCGTTAAAAATACAAAACAACTCTGATTTTACATTTTCAATTCCAAGATTAATTGCATCTCCATAACCTTTTTTTTTCTGATATATTATTTCACAATCAAAATTTTTTATTGAATCTATTGTCTCATAATCACCAGGTTCTAGTACAACTAATTTATTTAATTTATAATTTTTTAATTCCTCTAAGACTAATGGAAGAGATTCTTTTTCTTTTTTCGCAGGAATTACAAGTGATAATTTATGCATAAGATTTTAACAAACTTAATAACAGAAAAAAAATAAAATAAATATAAATAATAAAAATTTTTTTTAAATTTTTTAGTAATTCTAATTTTATATCAATTTTAAATAATAATAAAATTAATATAAGTATCAATGGATCGTAGTATTTATGATAAATTGTTATTTGAGGATTGCTTAAAAATAAAACTAATATTAATAAAATATTTTCAAAATTTTTACTTATTAATTTAAATAATAAAATTAGACTAGCTAATGATATGCAGTAAAATAATACATTATTATTAAATAAGTAGTATGAAATTTTAAAAAAAATTCCTCCACCAGAATATTCATATTTATAATCGAAAAAGTAAATTGAAATTAGTAATAATATTGTTGAAAGAACAATATTTTTAATATCAATAATTTTTGATATATTAATTATTTTTAAAATTATAAGTGGAAAAATATAAAAGACAATTATTGTAGGAATAATTAATATTTGATTAAAAATATTATTAAAAAAAATACTTTCTTTATCACCCATCCCAATTGCTGCTGATTTATTAAGAAAATTTATATCTAAGACAAATACATAGTATATTGCAGGGATAGCTAAAAAAATATTAACTACAATAATTATTATAAATTTAAATGATTTATAATTAATTAGAGAAAAGTATTTGTATAAAAAAAATACTGAAAAGACTGAGAAATTTGGACTAAAATATGAGGCAATCGCATAAAAAAGAATATTTGAAATAGCAAAAATAAATTTTTTTTCTGTTGAAAATCTTAAAAAAAAATAAATACTTATACAAAAAAAGGTTAATCCTAATATTCTACTGTCGGGCCAAATAGACAAACTTCTAAAAGTAGGAGATAGAAATATTAAACCTGTAACTAACAACAATATTGAATTGTTAATTTCTGTATATTTGATTTTTAATGATAAATAGAAAAACAGCGGCAATAAAAGACATAAGTGAAGGTGAAAAATTCTAAGTATATTATCATTTAAACTTAAATTTTCGAAGAAAGATAAAAATATAATTAATACTGGTGAATGTCTTGTAGTAAACGAGTCATAATTTAAAAAAGATTGAAAAAAATTTTCACTAAAAGCTTGTGATATTTTTTTTTGATTTACATAATCTAAATATGCACCACCAGTTGAATTTTCATTATATAAAAAACCAATCAGTAGAGAAAAATATAGAATAGAGAATAATATTACCTCCAAATTAAAAAATTTATTATTTAATTTACTATGCATAAAAATTAAAGTTTGAACCTAAAGTTTTATTCAAGTTTAGCTTAATTTTAAAATTAAGTATCTTCTTTAATTTGTTAATATTTGCCTTAGTAGATGCAAGTTCTTTATTAGACATTTTAATATATTTCAATTTTAAATCTTTATTGAATCTTTTTTTAATAATTTTTATTATTTTAAATATCGAAGTTTTTTTACCAGAACCAATATTAAGTATCTTTATTTTGTATTTTAATGTTGAGGATTTTTTTACTAAAAAATAAATTATTCTGACTAGCTCAGTTATTTCTATAAAATCTCTTGAAGGAAAAATTCTTTTTTTATTTATTATTATATAATTAATATTTGTTGCTTTTTTCTTTTTTATATTTTGAATTAATTTAAATATTAATCTTTGATAATTAATTTTTTTAAATTTAAATAATTTAAAATTTTTATTAAATATTCCAATAATATTGAATAATCTTAATATTAATAACTTATTAAAATTTTTTTTAATTAAATAATTTTCAATTTCCAATTTATTTTTTCCATAAAAATTCTTAGGTTTTGGTATATTATTTTCTGAAAAACCTTTTAAATTTTTTTTTTCTTTATAAACATTGGAAGATGAAAGAAAAATAAAATCTTCTACACTTTTTTTTTTACATAGATCAATAAATTTTTTTGTCTTTATAATATTGTTTTCGAAATATTTTTTTTTATCTTTTTCTGCCTCCATGACATATGAGAAAGCAGCAGTATGTATAACTTTTGTTATTTTAAATTTTCTAAATAATGTATTTAATTTTTTTGTATCTGATATATCAGTAATAAAAATATTACTTTTATTTCTAAGATTTGATTTATATGAATAAGATAAATTATCTATACCTATGTAATTGATTTTCTGTTTATCAAAATAAAGCGCAAGGTGAGAACCAATATAACCAGTAACACCTGTTATTAATATCATGGGAATTAAGTTATTTATTATTTAAATTATATAATATAACTAATAAAAAATTTAACTTTCTACAATTAAATAATTATGCTCGAAAAATTGTATATTAAAATGTTAATGCTTGTTGTGAGTTTAATTGACTCTGGTAATAAAAAAAAAATTATCAGCTATTTCAAGAATTTTTGCAAGGATAATTCCATAACAATTTTGGATATTGGTACGCATAAAGGTGAAACGATAGATTTTTTTATTAAATATTTTAATGTTAAAAAAATTTACTGTTGCGAACCTAATATTAAAATTTTTTCTAATTTAAAAAATAAAAAAAAATACAAAAAAAATAATATTCAATTATTTAATTTAGCTCTAGGTGACAAAAATGAAAAAAAGGAGCTTAATATTTTAAAAGATTCTTCCTCATCAACGTTGAATAATATTGATATAAAAACAAAATATTTTGAAAGAAAAAAAAAAATTATAAGTCTTTTTTCAAAATCTAAACAATATTTTATAGAAAAACAAAATATTCAAATTTGTAAGACCTCAGATTTCATTGATGATAATAGAATTAACAATATTGAAATATTAAAAATTGATACCGAAGGTTATGAATTCAATGTTCTTAAAGGGATTGAGGATGATCAATATAAATTAATTAAATTCATTTATTTTGAACATCATTATGATTTAATGCTTAAGAAAAAATACAAATTTAAAGATATTAATTATCTGTTAGAAGAAAAAGGATTTAAAAAATGTTTTAAGTTGAAAATGAAATTTAGAAAAACATTTGAATATATTTATAAAAATGAAAAATAATCCCTTAGTTAGTGTAATTATTGCAAATTACAATAACGCAAAATATCTAAAGAAATGTATTAATTCAATTTTATTTCAAGATTATAAAAAAATAGAAATTATAGTTATAGATGACAAATCAAAAGATAATTCTTCTAAAATTCTAAAAATTTTTGAAAAAAAAATTAAAATAATTAAAAACAAAAAAAAAACCAATATAGGAAGTTATAATCAAATAAATTCTTATAATTTAGGTTTCAAAAGGTCCAAAGGTGAAATAATTTTTTTTTTAGATAGTGATGATTATTTTTCGAAAAAAAAAATTAGCACTATTGTAAATTATTTTAAAACTAATAATAATTTAAAAATAATTTTTGATTTACCAATTTTTATATTTAAAAGTAAAAAAATTAAAAAAAAATTCAAACAAAAATCTTTTATTATTTCTAGTTGGCCAAGATTTAGTCCACAAAGTTGCATTTCTGCTAGAAAAAATTATGCAAAAGAACTATTCAAAAATTTGAAAATAAGTAAATTTAATTCTATTTGGTTTGATTTTAGAATAGCAATATATACTTTTCTAAAATTTAAAAATTTGAAAGTTGTTAAAAAATATTTAACTTATTATAGGCAAAATCCTAATACTGCTTCAAAAAAATTTAAAACTTTTTCAAAAAGTTGGTGGTTAAGAAGATCCGAGGCTCATGATTTTTTTACTTATGTTTCAAGAAAACTAAAACTGAAAGATAGATTTACGATTGATAAATTGATAACTAAAAGTTTTAATAAAATAATTTATTTACGGTGAATAAAAAAATTTTAATAATTGGAAAAAAAAGTTTTATTGGATCAAATTTAGAAGTTTATTTATCAAAATTTTATATAGTTCAATCAATTTCATATGATAATTTTAAAAAGAAAAAGCAGTCCTTTTTTTCTAATTTTTCACATATAATTAATACTTCTATTCATAAAAATTATATTAATAAAAAATATGATGAAAAATATGACTTTGATAAAAAGATAGTAAATAAACTATATAAATATAAATTTTTCTATTATTATTTAAATACACGTAAAATCTATAAACCAAAACTAAACATAACAGAATCGTCTACATTAAAACCAAAAAACAATTATGAAAAAAATAAATTAATTACTGAAAAATACTTAATAAAAAAATTAAACAAAATGTTGGTTTCATTAAGAACTACAAACGTAATAGGAAAAAGAATATTTATAAAAAATAGAAACAATCATAAACTTTTTCTAGATAATTTCATAAATTTTAAAAGAGATAAAAAGAAATTAGTTGTAGAAAATGATTTTAAAGACTTTATTACAATAGATCATTTTTGTTTAATAATTAAATGTTTAATTAAGAAAGATATAAGTGGAATATTTAATGTTTCACTTTCAGAAAAAGTTTATATTTCAGAAATAACTAAGTGGCTTAGCCCAAGCTATTATGATAGATTAACTTTTAAAAATAAAAATTCAGATTCTTTTACTTTATCTAATAAAAAATTGTTAAAGAAGATTTCTATCAGTATAAATAAAAAGGATTTAATGAAATTTTGTAAAAAAATGAAAATTTGATAAATAATTTATATATCCTGCTTTACCAATTAGAATAAATAGTTTAATAGAAACAAAAATCATGAAAAAAAAAGTAGCTTTAATATTTGGTGTTACTGGTCAAGATGGCTCATATTTATCTGAGTTTCTTTTAAAAAAAAATTATATTGTTCATGGTGTAAAAAGAAGATCTTCAAGCATTAACACTTCAAGGGTGGACCATATTTATCAAGATCCGCACGAGAAAAATTATAGATTTCGACTTCATTATGGAGATATTACTGACGCTACATCGGTTTCAAAAATAATTTATTTAACCAAACCTGATGAAATATATAATTTGGCAGCTCAATCACATGTGGCAGTTTCGTTTGAAGTTCCAGAGTATACTGCAAATGCGGATGCTTTAGGGACTTTAAGAATTTTAGAAGCAATTAAATTTCATAAATTAGAAAAAAAAACAAAATTTTATCAAGCAGGAACTTCTGAAATGTATGGAAAAGTTCAACGTATCCCTCAAAATGAAAAAACTCCATTTTATCCTCTAAGTCCTTATGGTGTAGCAAAATTATATGCTCATTGGATAACAAAAAATTATAGAGAAGCATATAATATATTTGCTTGTAATGGAATATTATTCAATCATGAAAGCCCACGA
>MDTG01194110.1_pt1 | contig 56714 bp, 60 predicted proteins | sample 811421 | NCBI WGS metagenome assembly MDTG01 (sample SAMN05326645, study PRJNA326480) | marine metagenome | isolation source: seawater | place: Pacific Ocean: South East | collected 2011
CATCCGTAAAAATACGGTAGGGGTTATGAGTTCCAAATACTATGCCCATATCAGGAAACTTGATGCCGGTTAAATTATCCCCCCAGATCGAATGACTCCTTCTTAAATTCGACTCAATACTTTGAAACCCAGGAAACGCGGTCTTGAAAACCTTAGTTATCTTTTCAATCGACATTGGACCATCAGCAGAATCGCAAAGGTGATTATTTAAAGCAGCGGGTAGTGTAAATTTCATACTTTTGCATTGCTTTCTTGAAAGAAAAGGTCTTTTTGCCTTTTTAAATGGTTTAGGACTAGCCATTTTTTCGCTTTATGGATAGTATGGTACTACAAACATTGAAAAAATACTTGATAATAGGGTTACAGATTTACGTTAGGGTGATATGTCTCAACACGGTGACCAGGATATTCTGAAACAACGAATAAAATGTAAACTAGAACTTGATCACGTTTCTAAGGAGACGGGCATCAGTCCGAAATTGATTCGAGCACTCGAAATGTCTGACCGAAAACCTTTTTCTTCGGTTTTGTCTTATAAAATGACGGAGCAAAAATTGAGCAGCTATTACACAGTCAAGTTAACTGGGACACAAAAAGAAAGTACTATTCCACCATTTATTAGGTCTAAGTTGGGTGGATAGGACAAATGTTTAGATATATTTCGAATCGCCGGAGAGCAAAAAGGTTTTCCAGGCAGATAAGCAGCGTGGCGCACGAAACTACACAAATAAACAAATTAACATCGCTGGTTGGGGATGTTTCGTTTAGCGGTTTTTTGGGTATTAACGGAGAAATAAAGGGCAACATAATTGCCACTAGCAAAAAAAAATCAATCGTTGTAGTTTTCGGAGATGCAAAAGTTGACGGAAAAATTAAAAGTCATACGGTTGTAGTTTTTGGAAATGTTTTAGGTGACATAGAGGCAGTGGATTTGACAATTGAAGACGGATCGAAAATTGTCGGAAACTGTGCTTACTCTTCCATTGAAATTCACCGAGGGTCGAGAGTTGTAGGCGGATTATCGCTTAACGTCGATGGAGTCAGGGATGAAAATCTTGAAGATTTAAAGATTCTGGATCCAAGCGTTATAAGTAACCAAACTTCAAATTTCAAGCCGATCGGAAAAACCGGAAAAGGCTCTGTTAAAGGCGCAAAGGTCAGTTGAGTTTTATCAATCCGAATGAGTGAGAATTGAGATGAACGAACACTTCAATGATCTAAAATCAAAAGGCCCGTTAAAGGTATTAATCGTGAGTCAGAAAGGGGGGGTTGGTAAAAGCACCTTGTCCGCTAATCTTTCGGCCTATTGCGGAAGAATTAAAAAAAAAGAGACGCTTCTCCTAGACTGCGACCCGCACGCGTCAGCGAGTATTTGGTTAAATGCTTTAAAGCCTGAAAAGGTTGAAGTGAAACATCACTTAATTGATGATTTTACCGCGAAAAGATGGTTTATAGGAATGCGTACAATTTTAAGGAAAAATTTGATCGGGTACGACATTATCGTATGCGATCTAACATGGACTAAGTCTATGAGCTCTGAGTTTGTTAAAGAGTTTGACCTTATTATAATTCCAACAAGTGTTTCTCTCATCGAGATTGATGCAACGAATATTTTTATCGAGCAAAATTTAAAGAAAATTACGCGAAATTCAAATGGAAATTACACACCAGATCTTTTAATTTGCCCATCTCAGGTTATCGACGAAGAACTGAGATCAAATCCTTTTGATTCGCGAACTTTTGATTTTCCTTTTCTTCTTTTGCCTCCAATACCCAGCGACCCAGAGATCAGAACTTTGTTCGAGAAAGGTTATGCCTTCGAATCTGGAGACTGCACATCAAAAGCATTTAAAAAAGTTTTCGAATCAATCTTGCAAGCTGGACGTTTAAAAAAACTAAAATATCGGGAAAATATCAATGCCAACCCAATAACTGAAGGGCATCGAGCAAACCATAAAACAACCGTGTTCGGCGAGAAACGGATACCTGCGAGAATCAATGGCAGAGGCGTCCCCACGTCACAAAAAGATAACGTGGTACGGATGAAAAAATTCGACGAACTTAATAAAGTAAAACGAATCTTAAGTGACGAAAAAAACCAAAAAGTTTCCTGGTTTCGAAGGTTGGTCTCATGGTAAGGAAAATTACATATTGTGTCGCTATTTTTGTTTTAGTGGCAGAGGTTGTGAACGCCGGTCAGTGGACTAAAGTTGCCAAAGGAACAAACTTTTTTGAGTACTACGGGAACATTTCTAAAAGTGGGAGAGTTGCCTCCTTAGATTGCTTGCGTGATTACGTAAAAGAGTCAGTAAAAAAAGATCAAAAATACCTTTCTAAAAAACACTCGTTAAAATTCGATTGTGCACGAAAAAAGTTCCGAGAAACTTCTGTAGAATATTTTGAACAAAATATGATGTCAGGAGCGTTGGTTAAGAGGAAAAAGCTAGCAACAGACTGGAAACTAGTCGACCCAAACTCGTTGACCGAGTTGTTATTTAAAAAAGCTTGTAAATAGGTTTTTTGGTTTCTGACTGTTTTTGTGTTTTTTGAACGCAAAAACCTGATAGCATTAACTAGGGTTTTTTTTAAATTCAGAGAGGGCTGAAAATTACTATGCATCAGAAAAAAAACAGTAGCATTTTTGCCGATTTTTTTTGGGGCCGCTATTTTGTTTTATCTTACTCTACAATTTTGTTTGCTGTTTGTTTATTTGCGTTGATTTACAGTATCTGGTTTTTTATTCCAATTTTTTTATTGACTCCACTTTGTGTCATCGGGTGGAAAGATTTTTTACAGAAAAAACATGGCGTCTTAGCTAATTATCCGGTTTTAGGTCGATTTAGATACTTGTTAGAAAGTGTCCGTCCTGAGCTCAGACAGTATTTTTGGGAAGACGACACAGACGAACTACCATACTCGAGAAATCAAAGGGCGATGGTTTACCAGAGAGCAAAAGGTGAAATGGCCGCTCGACCTTTTGGGTCAGTAAACAAAATGTATGAGGAAGACTTCAGTTGGCTTAACCATTCAATGCGTCCATGCCACATAGAGGATAAAAATTTTAGAATACGGGTGGGAAATGGGGAAAGGACTTACGACATGTCTGTTTTGAATATTTCGGGCACGTCTTTTGGGGCTCTGTCTCCACCTGCGATACAGGCTTTAAACACGGGAGCTAAGTTAGCGGGTTGTGCTCACAATACAGGTGAAGGTTCAATATCTCCCTTTCACGTAGCAGGAGGAGGAGATCTTATATGGCAAATTGGAACTGGGTATTATGGGTGCCGAACGCTAGATGGAAAGTTTGATCCAGTAAAGTTTTCGGAAAAAGCAACACAACCCCAGGTTAAGATGATCGAAATTAAATTAAGTCAGGGAGCTAAACCTGGTCACGGAGGAATGCTACTTGCGCCTAAGGTGACTCCAATAATTGCAGAAACCCGAGGAGTCGAAGCTTTCAAAGATTGCATGTCACCGTGTGGTCATTCAGAATTTAAAACCCCAAATGAATTACTGGAATTTGTTGAAAAACTTAAGCATTTATCTGGTGATAAACCGGTGGGTATCAAAATGTGTATCGGGCATCCGTGGGAATTTATTGCCATAGTAAAAGCGATGTCAGATAGCAAAAAATTGGTAGACTTTATTACGGTTGATGGGGCTGAAGGAGGAACAGGGGCAGCTCCAGTAGAATTTTCTGATCATATAGGTTCCCCGTTAGCTGACGGAGTAGTATTTGTTGACAACGCTTTGATAGGGGCCGACCTAAGAGACAAAGTTAAAGTAGCCGCTTCGGGAAAAGTAGTGAGCGCTTACGATATCGTAAGGCTTTGCGCGCTCGGGGCAGATTGGATAAATATGGCTAGACCGTTCATGTTTGCTTTGGGATGCATCCAGGCGAGGGATTGTGCTTCCGGCGAGTGTCCTACGGGCATTACTACAATGAACCCTCGAAGATACCGCGTTATGGATGTGAAAAACAGGGCTGCAAGGGTTAGTCGTTTTCACGTTAATACGGTGGAAGCCGTCGGTGAGATGCTAGAGTCAACAGGAATTAGACATCCAGTGAATTTAACCAGGCGCCATATAGTTAGGAGATTGTCATCTAGCCAGATAAGATTAGAAGATCAAATTTATCCGAAAGTTGAAAAAGGTCAATTGATAAGGGGGGAAGAAGTAGAAGACCCTCGCCTATCAGTTTACTGGAATCGGGTGTCCGGAAAAAGCTTTGATCTTAGCGACGATTCAGGAACCGAGGAGGCCTTAGAATCAGCATACCAACAAATTAATTAGTTATGGAGATTTAGGAATTGAAAGCATCTGATCTTTTTGTGAAAGCATTAGAAAACGAGGGAGTTGAGTATATATTCGGGATCCCAGGTGAGGAAAACTTGGATTTATTGGAATCACTCAGGACGTCCAGTAAGATCAAACTCATTTTAACGAGACATGAACAAGGGGCAGGGTTTATGGCGGCAACTTATGGTCGAATTACAGGAAAGGCTGGAGTTTGCCTGGCTACATTAGGACCTGGGGCAACAAATTTTTCCACACCGGCGGCTTATGCTCACCTTGGTGGATTTCCACTTATCATGCTCACGGGACAAAAGCCAATTAACAAATCTAAACAGGGTCAGTTCCAAATCGTTGATATCGTACAACTATTTGATCCGGTGTGCAAAATGTCAAAACAAATTGTTAGCGGAAATCTAATACCGTCGCTAGTGAGAGAGGCTTTTCGAATAGCCGAAGAAGAGAGACCTGGTGCCGTTCTGCTTGAACTTCCTGAAGATGTTGCTGCGGAAGAAACGGATGCGACTCTGCTAGATCCTCATGAAAGGTTTTACGCGATTGGATGCGATGAAGTTTTGCTACTAGCTTCGGAGAAAATAAAAAATGCGAAACGACCATTAATTCTAGTTGGTGCCGGAGCAAATCGAAGAAATATAAGACGTTCAATCTCGGATTTTATAGCATTTACCAAAATACCATTTTTCTGCACGCAAATGGGCAAAGGTGTAGTAGATGAGAGTAGCGACTTATTTTTGGGTACAGCTGCTTTGTCAGATAAAGATTATCTTCACGACTACATTAAATCCGCCGACCTGATTATCAATATCGGACATGATGTCGTAGAAAAGCCTCCTTTTTTTATGGAAAGTGGAGGAACGGAAGTCATACATATTAATTATCAATCCGCAAAAGTAGACCAAATCTACTTCCCGCAGATAGAGGTCATCGGCAACATCATGTTGTCGCTCGACAGGCTGTGCGAAATAATAGAGCAGCCCAATCAGTATGACCTGTCCGATTTCGAAAAAGTTAAAGCCAACATAACGGAAAAAATTTATGAAGGGTACGATTCCGAAGATTTCCCTATGAAACCACAGAGAATAGTTTCAGACATTAGGAAAATTATGGGGTATCACGATATTATTGCTTTGGATAACGGTGTTTATAAGATATGGTTTGCAAGAAATTATCCAGCGTTTCAGCCCAATACGATTCTTTTAGACAATGCATTGGCAACGATGGGAGCAGGGCTGCCATCGGCGATGATGGCAGCGATGCTTTTCGACAAGAGGAAAGTTATGGCTATCTGTGGCGATGGTGGGTTTATGATGAACAGCCAAGAACTTGAGACTGCAGTTAGATATAATCTGAATCTGGTTTGCGTTGTTTTAAATGACAGCTCTTACGGAATGATTCGGTGGAAACAATCCCACGCTGGATTTGAAGACTGGGGCTTAGAATATAACAACCCCGATTTTATTAAATATGCCGAATCCTACGGTGCCCGCGGTCATAGAGTTTCATCAGTCAATAATTTCTTTGAAGTGCTTCAAGATACCTTTAAACAGGGTGGAGTTCACCTGATTGATCTTCCAGTAGACTATTCAGAAAATGTAAAATATTTAATTACTGACCTAGAAAACCACAAATCAATCATTTAATCATGAAAAAAAAAATAGACGTTTGTAACCCGTTTGACCTTTCAAAAGTTGGTGAGGTTGATCTGGTGACGGGTGACACAATCGAAAAATATTTAGGTGAGGCCAACAACATTTCTCGTAATAAAAACCAATATCTCAGCAAACACAAACGAATTGAAATCTTGCGACGGACAGCAAGTTTGATGAAGAAAATAGATGAGGAACTTGCACTTTTAATTGCTGCTGAAGGAGGTAAACCGCTTATCGACGCTCGAGTTGAGGTAGCAAGGGCTATAGACGGGGTTGAAACTTGTGCAGGTGACCTTGGTAATGTAGTCGGTAAAGAGATTCCAATGGGTTTAACAGAGGCCGCAAAAGACAGAATTGCTTTTTCCATTAGAGAGCCAATTGGTACTGTAGTTGCCGTATCTGCATTCAATCACCCATTAAACCTTATCGTGCATCAAGTTGCTCCTGCTGTTGCAGTCGGATGTCCATGTATTGTCAAACCTGCTAACGATACACCATTAAGTTGTCAAAAGTTTATCAGTTTGTTGATAGAGGCCGGTCTTCCAGAAACATGGGTGCGTTTTGCTCCATGTGAAAATAGTGTTGCAGAGAAACTAGTCACGGACAGCAGAGTTGCCTTTTTTAGCTTTATTGGGTCTGCAAGAGTTGGCTGGTATTTAAAATCGAAACTTGCACCTGGGACACGTTGTGCCTTAGAGCATGGCGGAGCTGCTCCTGTAATTGTCTGTGAATCAGCGGATATAACAAAGATGATTCCTAAATTAATCAAAGGTGGGTTCTACCATTCTGGGCAAGTGTGCGTTTCTGTACAACGAGTTTTTGTTTTAGGAGGTAAAGCTAGGACGGTTGCCGAGCATATTGCATCGGGCGCGTCTAAACTGAGAGTTGGGAATGCGGTAGAGGAGAAAACGGAATGTGGGCCGCTTATTAGACCAGAAGAGGTCAAACGAGTTGGGGAATGGGTCAAAGAGGCGGGGACTAAAAATTGCGAAATTATTTGTGGTGGTCATGCACTCACTGAGACGACTTACGCACCAACAGTGTTGCTAAATCCTGATGTAAATGCGAAGGTATCCATCGCCGAAATTTTTGGCCCAGTTGTTTGTGTTTACGACTGCGCAGATATTCATCAGGCTATCCTGCGAGCAAACGCACTAGACGTAGCTTTTCAAGCCTCAATTTTTTCGAACAATTTGACTGAAACTATATCAACTTTTTCAAATCTAGATGCAACCGCTGTAATGATTAACGATCACACAGCCTTTAGGGTAGATTGGATGCCTTTCGCTGGCAGAAGACAGTCGGGACACGGTGTTGGCGGAATAAGCTATACAATGGAAGATATGACACAAATTAAAATGGCCGTTATTAATTCTTAGTTTCTACCTAGAGTATTGATCCATCCATGATTCGCTTTTTTCCCATAATTCAACTGCTAACTTTTCTTCCATTGCAAGCTTGCTCGGCTTAGTAGGTAAGCATTTTGAAAAGTACCGGCCCGAAAGAGTAGTATCAAAATCAAAAGCACAGGACACTACATTTTTGGCTCCATCCTCCGCCGACAGCATACCCCTAAGTTTTAGTAACGGACGCAGAAAAAACGGAAGTGTCCGCCAAATATCCGTATCCACTAGCCCCGGATGTACTGCAAATGATGAGAGGCCTACACTTCTGTATCGACGATGTAATTCACAGGTAAATAATATATTCGCCAGCTTTGATACTGCATATTCATTTATGCCCGAGGAAGATTGTGTGAATTTTCTCAAGCTGGGGAAATCCAGTTTTTTCACACGATTATGGATCTTACTTGATACATTTATTATTCTAGCGTTTTTTGAACTCAATAATGCAGTCTCAAGTCTCCGCGTTAAAACATAATGACCAAAATAATTTACACCAAAGGCTAGTTCAAAACCTTCTTTTGTCAATCCTCTCAAACCTGCAAAACCAGCATTGTTAAAGAGATAATTTAAGGATGCGTTTTTTTTTAAAAATGTATCGGCACAAGTATGAACGGAACCCAGTGAATCCAGGTTGAGAGAAATCCACTCACATTTTTGTGCCCCCCGAAGTTTCTCTAAAGCATTAATAACAGGCAACGTCCTTTCATACGACCTGCTTGCTAAAAAAACCTTAATTCCTCTTTTGCCAAGAAACAAAGCAATTTCTTTACCTATCCCTGTGTTAGCCCCGGTGACAATAGCTGTTTTTACTTTCATAATAACCCGGTTATTTTTAATAGGTATGATTTTGTTAAACAAAAATTATGTGTGCATAAATCTGCCTTATTATAGCCAAATTACCGGAAATTATCCGCGTTTTAGTTTAAAAGATACCAACGGGTTTTGCAGAAATACCATCCGTTTGTATAATTCTCAACGGTTACATCATCACATTAGTGGGTTTTGCTAAAGTCTAAAATCACTTACCTGTTATTATTGTTTGTTCAATTTGGTCAGTTTTATGTATTGCACCAGTCACGTTATGAAGTTCACTATTTCTTGAGGGAAAATCACCGGTGCCGGCAATTATTATAATGTTTTTAATAGTTACCCGTATCTTAACCTTAAATGGCTTTGCTAGTTCGTTGAATTAAAATTTCTATGCGTCGTCATCCGCTGACTTTACTTTTTTAAGCCAATCATTTATCCCTAAGCTACCAACGGTTTTAACTTGCTCTCTTTCACTTTGAGGAAGAGCATCCTCTAATAAATCAATTCTCTTCCACCCGGCTAGAGGAGACTTGCCCTCCGAATCAGGTGTATATCGTGATTGGGCTAACCTTCTGTACTTGTGGATGTACCGGGGACAATTTTGCCATAACTCATGTAGGGTACATTTAACGACGAGTTCTGCCCCTGGGTAATGACGTTTAACTTTTTCATCGTCTACAAGCTGTGCCTTGCACTGTACCCGCACACGATGTGGCCTTTCAAAAGATATAAATAGAAGCCCTATCTCCGCATTATTAAGAATATTACCCATCGAAAGAAACATTCCATTACCGTTATAACTCGGAAAAATTGCAGTTTTTTTATCTAGAATTTTAACTAGCCCAACATTCCCGCCCTTGTAGGACACAGTCGGTCTATTATTTTCATCGATTGTACTTAAAAAGAAAAAATCCTGACTTTCAATGAAAGAAGTACTCTCATCATCAAATTCTTCTCGAACGGTAAGCGCCTCTATGCGGTCAGCTAACTTTTTAGTTCCAAAGTTCGACTGAAAAATTCTTTGACCTTGTCCGTAAAGTTTACTCACGCATAATCTAAAAAAGTTTACCAAATATTATTGTACTAAGTTATGATCAGAAAAACAGTTTTATAGAAAAGATATGCTTCTAAAACGCGTGGCGACTCAAGTAATGAGGCTTTTTTTAGCGCTAGCCTTGGGTAACATAATAGGGCTAGCGACTTTCGCTTTTTTTGCAGTAGTTTCCTATGCGCTCAAAGTTTGGGAATTGGAGATTGCGACAGATTTTGTTTCTTTTTCAAATATTACCTACAGCCCAACATTGGCAATATTTATGCTCGGCGGAAGTCTCCTTGCAGGCTTTATTTACAGTAGACTAGAGGGACCGAGATCGCACGGCCCAGCGGATTTAATGGTTTGTATTAAAAAGGATGAATTGCCTGACGTCAAAGCGGGATTCATTACATCTCTTCTAACCATGGTTAGCGTGTCAAGCGGCTCCTCCGTAGGTATGTTCGGCCCTATTATTCATTATGGTGGGTGTATCGCAGCTTCACTGGAAAAATTTTTTAAAGTTTTAACAAGAGGAGTGGTTTTAGCAGCAGGAGGGGCTGCCGGGATAGCGGCATTGTTTTCTGCCCCAATAGCTGCGAGTATTTTTGCTCACGAGATGTTATTAAGAAGGTTTCGGTCTACGGAATCCCTACCTGTGATAATGGCAGCATTGGGCGGGTACTTTTCAGCAGTAATGTTATTAGGCGACGATAGAAGATTTTTATCGGTCATTGGCGATCCACCTCCTCTTGAACCCTTTTCGCTAGGAATGGCAATTTTAGTAGGTATTTTTAGTGGGCTTTTGTCGAGCCTATATGTTTATTTAGTAGGCGCGGGTCCTGGCTGGGTAAAGAAAACTAATATCCCACCGTTTTTTCGCCCTTTAGTGGCTGCGACAATTTTATTTGCTATCTCCCCTTTTTTTCCCCAGCTTATTGGCCCAGGAATGACAGCTGTCAACATGGCACTTGCTGGAGAATTTACTCTCTACCTGCTTTTAGCCCTAGCCTTTTTAAAGGTACTCGCCACAGCCTTTTGTCGTTCTTTTGGTTTCCATGGCGGCATACTACTGCCCGCATGTTTTTTTGGAGCCATGCTCGGGAGCGCATTCGACCTTATTCTGGGCGGTGGGGGGCACTTGTATGCAATTCTCGGTGCCGCTGCTTGCACGGGATCGGCTATTGGAGCCCCAATTGCTGCGGTAGTTATACTTTTTGAAATGAGTGGTGATTACCGCTTCATTATTTTAGCGCTTGTGAGCGTATCATTGTCGTGTCAAATAAGTCGAACGCTTGTCGGTAGGTCGACATGGGATAGAGGATTAGCGGTCAGGGGGATATCTTTAGAAGATGATACGGAGAGACAACTAAAATTAAAAGAAATTATAAGAAACAAACCCCCAAACTTTTGAATATCATTCTTGATTTTTCAAGAAAAGCGCTAATCTGGCAATCAGTGGGAGTAGTGGTCTATGTTAAATGTGCTTTCGTAAAAAGGATGTTACAAGATAGATTAATGACACCGATCTATTAATTAGCACAACAGGTTTTTAACACTTGCTTGACGACTTTAACACGCAGAAATTAAATAGTTGGAGTATAAAAATCGTGACTCTCTCAGTTACACGAAAGTTAAGAAATCAGGTTGTTCCTATTTTATCGAGTTTGCTTATGAGTTTAGTCTCGCGGTGACCATTGTCATATAAATAGCAAATATTTCAGATGGAGTACTCACTTTTCAGTTGAAAAATATTATTTCAAAGGAAAAAAATCGCAGAGCGTTAAAATTAAATTGGAAGAGAAAACGCTGCTGACCGGATAAAACTCGAAAACCAAAAAGAAAAAAGCCCTTAAAAAGGGCTCTTTCTAACGAGAATGTGGCAGTTATTCCTGAACTTTGGGTTCAGGTGGGCTAGATCAGTAGCATCCTGGGACCATCGAAATCTCACGACGTTCACGCCGATACTGCGATTTTCATGCCCTTAAAAATGTTTATAAGTTCAGAAAATTGTGCCAATCCGTCTGCATATGATATCAAACTTTTGGATTCTTAGGGTTAAGGCCTTTTTTCTAAAAGGCTTGATCGTAGTTTTGAATAGTCGGCACAAACACTTATATGGGCAGCTGAGATCAAGGGCATATCAATTTTATGCTGCTTTCCAATCCTAACTAATTCGCCGAGAATATGGTTGTGTTCAGTAAGTGTCCCTGCAATAAGATCCCGAAGCATTGAAGAAGTAAAATCAGAGGCAGGTTCCATCAAAATCCCCAAAGCCTTTTTCTCAGCTTTATCCGAAACTTTCTGACCGATAACATCAGCAACAGCAAGACATTCTTTGTACATCCTTAACATCAACTGGGCACCAGTTTCTGTCTCTGTTATTGCTCCAACACTGTTTCGAAAAAGTACAGTAGAACCAGCGAGTGTTGCTAAAAAAGTCCACTTGTCCCACATTGATTGCATGATATTCGTAGCTATAAATGCTTTAAAGTTTGCTTTTTCACACTCTGCTGCGAAATCATCTAAAACTTTGGTCTCTTGAGTATGGATTAATTGTCCAAATGTTAAGATCTGTAGCGGGTTTAGCTGCTTTATGTAACCCTCCGCTGTAAGCGTGGCGGCTATATGGGCGGTACCCCCCAAAACGTTACTTTTCCCAAAACAAGCCTGGAGTTTGCCCAAGTGAGACAAACCATTTAAAACTGGAAGAATAAGCGTAGGTGTTTTTAAATATTTTTTTAAATCTGCACAAGCCTGTTCCAGGTGGTAAGCCTTACATGAAAATAAAACAAGGTCAAAATTCTCGGCTTTGTCCTCAATGGTCCTGCACCTAACATCAACATCAAAATCTCCGTGCGGACTGAAAATTTTTAATCCTGTCGTTGCCAGCTGCTTTCGCCGCAATCCTCGAACTAAGAAGGTTACATCAGACCCACTTTTATGTAATTTGCCGCCAAAATAACCACCAACGGCACCAGCACCAAAAACTAAAATTTTCATGTAAAAAAAAAAAGCCCGGACAGCATAGTTTAACCGCCCGGGAATAAATTCACCAAAAATTTGGTGAAGGAGACAACCTATAGTATGCGACTTAATTTGATGCATCGCCATAGAATTTAGTAATAACCCTACTGTACAAAGGCAAAATAAAACTTTATTTTGCCTAACTTCCCTTAAAATCGCTTAAAAATACATTAAAATTCTTTAAATACTAAAAAAAAAATTTGTATTTTTTGCTAGGCAATTAATTTATTCCGATCGCCAAACTCCACTGAAAAAGGGTAAAGAATAGAATTTAAACTCTTTATGTCAATTTAACTTGCGCAAGCGAACGGTTACCGAAATACAGTGAAAGCCCCTAAGAAGCAACTGAGTGAAATATTTTCAAGTGCGTTTAATACATGTCTCAAAAGCGTGCAATTGCTGCTCCGCTCCTCTTTTACTCTCACTATTTTCCGATTGATTGTCATCAATTTTTATCGAATCAATACATGAGTAGAGGAGACTAGGGTCCGACCTGAAATAATGACTGCAACCACTCGCAACGCTTAAAGCTAAGCAAACGCCCAAAAGGTACCTTTTCTCTACCACCTAAAACTACTCGACCTCTATAAGCTCAATATCGAACATAAGAGCTGCGTTTGGCGGAATAACGCCGCCTGCTCCTCTGCTACCGTAACCTAAGTCAGGCGGAATAAGTAATGTTCGACTACCACCAACTTTCATTCCCTCAACGCCCTGTTCCCAGCCTTGAATAACCATACCTCTTCCTAATCCAAATTGAAACGTTTGACCCCGGTCCTTGGAGCTGTCAAATTTTACCCCTTTACCAGCTGACTTTGAGGGGTCGTACAGCCACCCAGTGTAGTGTACCGTGACTAGAGTTCCATTTTTTGCGACTTGCCCGTCTCCGACAGATTTATCAATCTTATGCAGCTCCGTTAACGGCAATATCGGAAGATTTTCTTTACTGATTGCTAATGAAGGTGTTGCGGCAAACCAACCCAGTGCAAAAAACCCAGCGATTTTATTTAGAATGTTTCGAATCATTGAAAATTTATCCCTGTAAAAAAAGGAAGACAAAGTCTTCCTTTATATGGTAGCACATTGAGCTTAAGCAGCTTTTTTACCTCTACCCTTACTAGCTGGAGAAGTAGCCACCGACTCCCCTGCCTTTGACGCAGCCTCTATATTACTGTCAACAATGTCGAAAACCTGTTTGGCGGCTTTGGTCATCGACTCATATGTAGAGGATGATGCAGCTAAGGATGATTTAGTCATGGCAACTACCCCCTCTGTGCCCGCAGGCGCATTTTTACTCATCTCTTCGACTTGATCGCTTATGACTTTACTAATTTCTTCACTCTCAGTCTCTACATACTGCGATCCAGATTTCAAAAGGTCTGTATTAATCTTATATACTTCCTTAATGTAAGCCGACATTTTTCCGGGAAATGGCGCGACAGAGCTTTGTGCAAACTCTATAAACTCCTTCGGATCCTTTATCTCCAATACAGCCGATATTGCCTCACTCGTATCAGTTATGGCCTTCTTTGAATGCTTGATGTTTAGATCGTTCAATTTTTCATATTTATCAAACGCTGTGCTAGAAAATTCCGACCATGTTCCACTCGCCTTCTTTAAGAACGTATAATAATGATCTAGTGTTGGAAAAGATACCATTTTTACCTCCAATATTTAATTAATGATGCAATGCAATAATAATAATGTTGCGATGCACAACTGTCAACCTTTTTTTTATGAAAAATATTTTTATCACTGGAATCAACCGAGGAATAGGCCTACGCCTAACTAATGAATTTCTTGGGCGGGGTCACCGCGTAATTGGAACGCATCGTAAAGCTGTTGCAAATTCTGAGTTAAAGAAACTTAAAGTCGCTTTTCCTGAAACGTTTAACCTCATTCATATGGATCTAAAAACGATGAATAAGAGTGTTATTAACGAATCGTTGAGTCAATATAGTGTGATAGACGTCGTCATCAATAATGCGGGAATATTAGAAGAAGGCAATGTTTCATTTGAAAAATTACAAATTGATAACCTGATAAACTCTATTAACGTCAACACAATTGGCCCTATGAAAATTACACAATTTTTGCTCTCCAGGCTGAATGCTTCCGACGACCCGAAATTATTCCATATAACAAGTCAACTTGGATCCATTGCAGATAATACAAGCGGAAGCTACTATTTTTACCGTATTTCAAAAGCCGCGTTGAACATGTTTAACAAATCTTTTTCCCAAGACTACCCAAATATAACTTCAATTGTTTTACACCCAGGTTGGGTTAGAACTGATATGGGTGGAAAAAATGCTCCCGTAGCGCCTGAGCAGGCTGCAAAGATGCTTTCAGATCTAATTTTAAGGCTAGACAAGGCATCCACTGGGCAATTTTTAAATTATAGGGGTGAAATACTGTCGTGGTAGCTTAATTAGGTGTTACCTTAAAAATAATCTCATTCCTCCTGAGCCATGGTAATGTAAATGGATCATTGTACCGTGCAATTTGCTGTGGTCCAGATATGTTATAACTTTTGCTTTCTAACCACGCCCGGAGACTTTCCGTTTTATTTTTTATCTTTTTGTCTGTTGTAAATCCACTGAATACGACCACAGCGGCAAAATGAGCTTCTATTTTTTTTAAGATAACGTTCTTGTTATTTGGCACTGGCAACTGACTGAACTCATAATTATCCGGCATTACAAAGTGAAGAACCCACTGCTCACTATCTGGCTTAACCGTAACTGGAGCTGTCATTTGAATCTTTTCACTTTCTCCACTAGCATTCCTATTTTCGCCAAAAATATATCCTGCTACCCTCCGAAACCCATTTCTGCTGGCCGAATCAAACGAGCCCTCAACAGCAGTTTGTGCAACCAAAAATTCATCATAATTGCGAATTTCAAAATCCCCATCTTTAATCACAATTTTAAAGTTTGGTTCTTCAATCGCCATTACTTGAGAACCCAAAATTAACAACACTATGATAGGGAAGCATAGATGAAACTTTTTCCGAACTGTTTGTGACATCTAATCATTGTAGCAACAAAGAAAAAAAATATTAACCATAAAATTCTAAGGCTGATTTTGACTCAAAAAAAGCTTTAAATCATCTTTAGTGTCAATATCAAAAGACGCATTACTTATTTCACATGAAACAATTCCATACTCATTATTTTTAAGTAGTTCGCTAGCGCCACTATCTCCCTTTAATTGAGAAAGTTCCTCAAAATAACTTTCCCCAAAAATAACGGGGGGTCCTTTTTTATATCCGTAATCGCTAGCAACTATTTTCGTACCAAAAAAAAGTGCTATTAATTTACGATAATCATGCTCTGTAAGTCTGACTTGATCAACTAGGGTAATAAGGATCCCAGAGCAATCCTTTTCATTTTTTATGTCAGTTACAGCTCGGGCAATAGAGGAGCCTAACCCTAAACTCCAGTCTCTGTTGTAAATTATGTTTACAGCCTCAAATTCTACTCCAAAGGATTCAAAATTTGCACCCAATACAAGGAAAGTTTTCCCCTTTCTTAATACTCTATTAAGAATGTTGTAAGAGCGAAGAGCCATCGGCACACCATCAATTTTGGCTAGTTGTTTAATCTCTCCGAATCTTCTACTTGCCCCCGCAGCCATAACCAAACCATAAATCACTACATATTCCCCTCACGCTCCGGTCGATAGAACTTTTCGTGGCACTGTGAAATTATAGATAGAGCTATACTTTCCGGCAAGGAACCTCCTATGTCAAAGCCAGCTGGTCCGAATACAGGATTTTTTAAGTCTTTTTTCTTTATATTAGTCAACCGACGGATCTCTTGAAATCTCTTTTTCGGACCCAGAAGGCCAACATATTCAAGCGAGAGTTTCTGTAAAAAAATAAAACTCTCACAGTCAAGTTTAATGCTGTGTCCCATAATTACCGCCCCCCTTACACCAGATTTAACGGCATATTTCAGAAGGTTGTCGTCAATTTTTTTTCCTAAAAAATCAGCCTCTGGAAATCTTTCCAATCTCCCATTGGCAGGGCGAGGATCAACAAGAGAAACATACCAACCCAACATTTTTGCGTATCTGACAAGCGGAATCGCGTCAACGCCTCCTCCAAAAATCAAAATATGGGGGTCCACAGAAACAAATGAAATGAGATAGTCTTGTTTATTTGTAGTTTTTATAAAACTTAACCTAGGTTTCACCATCGCTCTCTCTTCGAACGACATAAAGTTTGATGAAATGTCTTGTTGTAAAATACCACCAACTCTTCTTCTTAGCGACGAAATTATCTGTTCTAAGATAACAGTGTTTGGTGCGGTTATATTTTGTAGCAGCACATGAATTTTCCCACCGCAACCCAGACCGTTTTTATAAGTGATATCGTCTTCGTCAAGACTGTCGTAAATCAAAGTTTTAGCTTCTCCGGTTTGCATTATTTTTCTAGCATGCAGTACGATATCTGATTCGAGGCACCCACCACTTAATAAACCATAGTATTTTCCAGACTCGTTTATTAGCATATGTGCACCAGCTTTCCTGTAAGCAGAACCCTCTGTTTTGTAAACGGTCCCCAAAACCCAGTTCATCGAATCATTCGAAATTCTCCAACAGTTCAGCAGAGTAGATAGATTATTCACAATCCACAGGAAACTTCGAAGCCCATAACCTTCTTTAAATTACACAAAGATAAAACCGGACTTGCTTATGGGTAACTTAGTTATTCTCCGACCGGTCTTAGCAAATAGAGCATTTACCAAAGCTGGTGCCGCGATGGGTGTGCCAGGTTCGCCAATGCCCCCCGGAGCTTCAGAAGACTGTACAATTTTGATGTCGATTTCCGGCATCTGATTGATCCTGAGGGTCTCATAATTCGGAAAATTACTTTCCTCCACTAACCCTTTATCAAAATTAATCTCACTGTAAATGGCTGCACTGAGTCCATAACCAATACCACCTTCGATCTGAGCCTTAATGATGTCAGGATTAATAGCTATTCCGCAATCTACTACGACAAACATTTTTTCTATGTGAACCTCTTCCTTAGATACATTTAGGTCAGCTACAACTGCCAGAAAAGTTCCAAAGGTATAACTTGCGGCAAACCCTCTTTTTTGCCCTTTTTCCCAACCAGAAAATTTTCTCGCGGCTTCAATTACATTTGCAAATCGTTTGTGCTCGTGTTTTGATCCAGATTTTAAAAGATTAAGCCGATAATCTATCGGATCTTCCCCAACTTCTACCGCAACCATATCGATTAAGGTTTCCATCGTAAAAACGTTTTGAGTATGGCCAACGGCTCTCCACCATAAAACTGGAATTTGACTTGCAAAATCGCTATGGCCTATTGCCAAATTTTTTATGCCGTAGAGAGTATCGGAAATGTTTTCTACCGACCAATGATCTACTCCGTCTTTAACGAGCAGTTTCTCTAAAAAGGTTCCCTTAGCTATTGATTTACAAACAGACCGATGCTCCCAGGCGATAATCTTTCCGGCCTTATCCAACCCGATTTTTGCGCGCTGTATATGCATCGGACGATACCAACCGCCTTTAATATCATCTTCTCGAGTAAATATTAGTTTTACGGGTTTTTTGCGTCCTAGGAGGTTAAACGCCAACGCAGCATCAACATGATAGTCCGATGTTGGAGTAAGCCTTCTGCCGAACGACCCACCAGCGTAATAAGTTTTAATTTCTACCTGCTCAGGTTTCAGTTTGAGAACATTTGCTAGAGTGGCCTGGGTTACCGTTGGCATCTGACACCCGTCATGCAAAAGTATTCCACCGTTTTTAGTTGGCTCAATCACGCAATTTACAGGCTCCATAGGAGCATGTGCAAGAAAGGGAAGCAAAAATTCTGCCTCGATTTTAGCTTCTGCTCGTCTTATCTCCTCAGCAGCCTGCGAGGTACTATAGTCCTCATTAACTTCGTAAGTGGGATGTTCAAGCAACTTTTTATGTTCCGCAACCAGTTGATCAGTACTCCGCATTTCAGCATCGCTGTCGTCCCAACTTGCGACTATTCTTTTCTTTGCCTCAATTACAGACCATGTATTTTTGCCGAAAACCGCAACTCCGGTTCTGTTTGGCAGTGCTTTTGCACTTATAAAGCCACTTATCTTTTCTGCATCCTCACTAGAAAATAATTTTAGTTTTCCACCAAATCTTGGGCTCCGAACTATTGTTACAAAGACCATTCCCGGGATTTTTACGTCTAGCGCATATAACGCCCGGCCAGTTGTTTTATCAAAATTGTCTTTTCGATTTAATTGCTCGTTCCCAATATACTCAAAGCGTTCAATATCCTTTAACTTTGGTTCTTTAGGCACTTGATACTTACTTGCCAAATCGATCAGTTCGCCGAAGTGAGCTGACTTCGGGCCAGCCGAAATAATTCCTTTCTCCACACGAATTGTATCCTCAAAAACACCCCATTTTTCACTGGCAGCCTTAACTAAAATCTCCCTCGCGGCCGCCCCTGCTTTACGGTAATCTAAAAACCCTCCTCCTCTCATTGACAACGAACCACCCGTACCCTGTGCCCCCAAACCCGCGTTGAGGTACTTTTCTGTATCAGCAGGAGCAAACTCAAACCCCATTGTTTCGTAGTTTGCGTTCATTTCCTCGGCAACCAGAGTTGTAAAGCCTGTAGTTACGCCCTGTCCCATTTCAAAAGCTTTAGAAATGACAGTAACCGTTCCATTTCTTTCTACCCTAACCAGGGGATTAACATCAAGAGGTTGCATATTAGCAGGAGATAAAATCGCCAGCGCCCCCCTTGCATTAACACCAATCAACAAGCCAGCAGAAGTCAATGATCCCGCTTTAATGAAATTTCTCCGCGACTTCGACTTCAAGTCATTTTTAATACCAACTTTATTCATTTTAAGTCTCCAATATCTTTGCTGCTTCCCTTACAGCGCTCTTGATTCTCGCATAACACATGCAGCGACATGCGTTGCCAGTCAGTGCTTGATCAATATCAGACTCAGCTGGAGACTTATTTTCATTCAAAAAAGCTGTAGCTGCCATTATTTGGCCCGACTGGCAAAAACCGCATTGCACAACATTATTTTTTACCCATGCCAAGCGCACAGCGGAGGCTATGGGCCCATGCAAACCTTCAATTGTTGTAATTTCGGTATTTGTCACTTGCTCAACCGCCACCTTGCAGGATTTAACTGCTCTCCCGTCAACATGAACAGTGCAATTACCACACGAAGCAACTCCACATCCAAATTTTGTACCAGTCAACTCTAGCTGGTCACGGATTACCCACAACAGAGGGGTACCCTGTTCGACACTCAGCTCCTGTGTCTTCCCGTTTATAGTAAGACTTACCTTCATGAACCCTCCGCTCCTCTTAGTTGAAACCGTTATAGTGAAATGATATATTACGGGGGTGTGATGTAAACTAGGCACTTTAAGGTTACTTTAGAACGTTAAAATGAGCAATCCAACACCGAAAATCCTCGCAAAGGTCTGTCCATCGAGAGAGATTTTCTCTCGTGTTAGTGGAAAATGGACAATCATAATTTTACTGAGTCTTGAAGATCAACCTCGACGATTTAATGCGCTAAAAAAAACCGTAGATGGTATCTCCCAAAAGGTACTTACAGAAAATCTTAGAAATCTTGAAAGGGATGGACTAGTATCACGGAGAGTCATAAACGACCGACCAATTAGAGTGGAATACAGTACTACTCTGCTGAGTCTTCAACTGCTCACAATATTGAACGGATTAAAAGAATGGACGGAAGACTCTATGCAATTAATTTTAAAAAATAATGAAAAATATGACGCCGAGTTAATTAAGGACCCAATTAGACAATTAGCATAGAAGCTCTTAAAGTAACATTTCATTAACAAAAATTATTTGGTAAGAGCCATGCAACTACCCTTAACAGGATAAGGTTACACTGTGATCCTCTTTTTCAATAATAACAAACAAAAGCAAAGGCAAAAGTGATATCGAAAAAAAGTAGTATCACGGGTTTTGTATTTTAGAAATGACCCGAAATTTTTAAATACTTTTGAAGACAAAAATCTCCGCGGAAATATGTAGACTTATCTATTACCAATCTCATGATTTTGTGGTTTAAAAGGAAGATCGGGCTCAAGGGATTTTAAAAATTTCAACGCAATCGTAAACAGGGAAAGTCACAGCGAGGAAAGCGTAACTATTCGCGATTTGGAAAAAATGAAGTAAGGCTATTGATTTTAGGAAGTCGCTAGTCAGAAAAAGTTGATAGTATCGGTAGCATTAACTATTATATTTAAGCCATCAGATTGAATTACGAAACAATTTGTTAATTTTTAGTGAAATCTCAATACGATACAGCTTCTAGTGTGGCCGTTGGAAGTTAATTCTACTGTCTTTTGACCCAAAATCGACGATTGATGAATTAGACAAAAAAGTTTACTTTGTGTTACTGTAGCATTTTACAAACTGGCGGTTAACACGAAAGTTTGTAATTAGTTTCATGTTGACAAAAAAGAGTTCAACGGTTTATTTTGTCGGAATATAAGAATATGAAAATCTATTTTTTTTGGGTAAACCTTGTGCATAAAGGTCTCAGGAAAATCATGAGGTTGACGCACAAGAAAATTTAGTTAATCGCTTTCCTTTTCTCTAACATAAGTACACAAAAAAATGTGTAGTACATCTTCAAATAATTCAGTTTGAGGTTTACGCCAGCCCTTTGTGTTTGAATCTATTAACAGCTCTTCTCCTTCAATATCATCACGGAGAACCCAGGTTTGAGAACGATAACGAATCTTATTTCGCTCGCAATCCGCTTCCTGTAGAGCATACACAAGAGAAAACTTGCTTTTGTAATCCAAATATTTTTTGACAGTCCAAATACGCGGCTTATCTCGCCAAATATGAGTTTTGGGTATCAACAAATAATCAACTTCACCATTGGTTCCATAAATTTGATACTCTGCACTCACAGGTGTAGTCAATAGTGCCAAAAAAAACAGTAAAGAATTTTTAAAAAACAAACCTTTCATTTTCTATGCAATAAACCTCATAAAACAATCATTTAACAAATTCATAATAAACATAATACTTAGTCCTAACGTACGTTTATCAAGATTACATCTTTGTAAAACAACGACGACTTTCGGATTACAAACCCCTCAATCACAACCGCAATTCCGTTATTCCAGAAATTGTCATTTTCCATGTTTTCTCACACATTCCTCATTAGCAGTTAGAAAAGTTATAAACCTGTACTAAGACTGATACACTTGATCAAGTTGAGGATTAAATTGCCAGGAAAAGTCTGTGCCTTTTGTACATGGTATCGCTAACAAGTAACCACTCTTTATTTACAATAAAGTTATCTACCTGGTTTTTTAACTGCTGTAAATTTTTCCCTCTAAAAGATTATTCAATATGAAGTTTCCCTTTTTGCAAAACATGCTGGCCGAGATAGTCCGCCTTGCCAATATCGTAGTTATTAGCGCGCAAAATCCCGTAAGCAATTGAAAGATGAAAATATACATTCGGCGTAACAAAGTTTTGCAAAAAATCAAATCCAAAAAACTCAAAACTTTTTTTTTCAATTTTCATCCGTATGATTCGATTTTCTGACCCATTTATTTGCTCAGGCAGAATCTCATTCAAGCAGGAGATAGTTTTAATTAACCTAGTCTGTAACTCCTCAAAAGTCTTCTCGTCATCTTCAAATCTTTTTAATTTAATGCCAGCAAGTCTACCTACTCCATTCTTCATGAAATCGGTAGATAACTGAACCTGCCGTGTAAAATTTAACATATCTGGAGCCAATTTAGCGTTGAGTATCTCGTCGTTACCAAATTTTCGGTCTTTAAATTGTCCATTAACTTTTTTTAGAATCGCAGAAAGTGTTGACAAACGTCTCTTGAATAGCGGAACGGATAAATCATACATTTCCATATAAAACCTCAGCAAAAAACATTTTCCAATCCTTCACGATTACCTTTTTTATATAATTACACCGATTGCACTCGCCGTCAAAAAGGGCACCAAACAACCAGCGAATAATGTCTTGAAACTCGGGGCTAATAATTGAGCCTTTCTTTCCCGAATAACAGTGGCCGGCCTACCAAGTAAAATCGCGAGGCTTCCAAGATTTGCAAAACCGCATAAGACATAAACACGAATAGTACGACCTTTCGCTAAAAAGAGATTCGTCAACATTCACGTGTGCTAAAAACGCAACTGACCCATAGAATCTGACTTTTGTAACCATCAGGCTACCCGCCGTGGTTGCTTCATTCCTTGATATACCATGGCCCAAATTACAGACCCCAAAACGTATCCCAATTTTCCCTTCAACTGTAGTGTAACATCTCCGTCAAGGGTTATAAAACCCAGAATAGTATTGACCATATGTACAAGCGCAAGGAATACAATTAAGGCGGAAATTTCATCAAAAACTACCATCATAGGAGAATATTGTTTTGTGACGTTAAGAGATTCCTCTCCTACCCAGGGCTCTTCTACAAGAACAATGATTGATGCAAGTCAAATCCCAGTCAAACAACTCAATAAAGAAGCGCTTGAAAGTGCGACGTAGCGTCATCGATTTTTATGCTAAGAGTAGAGACGTAAAGCGCATACACTCGTCCTGCTATTGTACTGAGTTCTATAGTCATCATGGCAAACAATCCACCCCTGAGAAATAGTTTTAAATAAGATTTAATTAATAATAGCGTCTCTATCATTCCGACGAAATTATTTGAAACTGCTGCAGACGCCACCGTTCCGTATAGTCCTGCGAATTTCCTTGACAAGAACGATATGAATTTCACAATTTTTTGCAATATTCCAAAATGGATTAGTATTGACAAAATAGCACTAACAACCAAGATAATCGGCAAAGCCTTGAAGATAAATATGAAACTTGTACCAACCTCATTTTCTATGAAAGGTAGGTTAGCTCCGTTTGAATAACCAAATACAAAGGAACTACCAAACTCAATGGCTGCCTGTAATTGCCGAACAAATTTGTTCAAGTAAACAAAATGTCTTTGATCGGGATCATCATAATTAATAAAGTTGCATTAATAAAGATGACAAGTAATTAGTTTAGAACTCTCAAAATCTTTATATCTATCCTGGATTCACCACACAACCAGCAAATTAATAGTATTGTCAAAATACCGGTACGACTCAGCAATTTAGGTGTAATTTCGTCCATAAATTAATCATGCAACTTGTCGAATTACTAAAAACACTGATCAATGTGTTAACTGATTTGAGCATGAAATTGATAACATTAGGATTATTTGTTTAGTCCATCTATACTATGAAGATGACTCCTAATCTAATGAACATCAGTTTAACGTTTGCGGGATTGCTCCTAATAGTCCTGTTTTATTTGCCAGTGTTTAAACAACTTATGAAAAACTCGAAACAATTTTTCCTTATTCTTGTCTTTTGGCTTGTCGTACTAGCATTTATCACTTCAGTTTTTGACTACATGCTGTTTTCTAACATCAAACTTGATGCGATCTTGAAACCGGAGAGTTCGGGAGTTGCAATATAACTAAGGAAATACATTTGTCAAATGGGTAGACCTTTCGAAATAACTGACTCAATTAGTCGTCTCTAATCTTCGTCCGGCATTAACTTTTACACACCGTTTTGTTTCTGGATCACAAATAGCAAATTTAACGATAGACTTTCCATCGAGCCCTGTCCCAGAAGTCATGGTAATAATGCTACAAACTGAAATAACGACTAACGCGAGGCTTATGACTGTCAAGCAGACATTGGTATATACTGCCGTGGAATTAGTGGAGCGATCACTTGTCTGATCTTTATCATCCATAAAAGAGTCCATATTAAACCTTTCTCAATTAATAAATTTTAACAATTTTAACCTTTTTATAACTTTCTTATTTCCCTCTAAAAACTTTACTTGTGATAGGTGATGATATCGTAGAATTTTAAAAGATTGATGCTCCGTTAGGCAAATCACTCCGCACAAATAAGTACAAATATAACAAAAAAGATGAATGTCTAAACCATCATAGTTATGCTTTGTCGAAAAAAGAAATCTTTCGATAGAAATTGTTATATTTAATTCTTCCTTTAACTCGCGCACTAAACACTGCCTTTTAGTTTCACCCTTTTCTAATTTTCCACCAGGGAATTCCCAATATCCTTCATACGGTTTCTTTTTTCTTTCACAAACAATTAAACCCGGTTTCTTTTTAATAATCCCACAAACTACAATCAATTTTTTTCACCTTAGAAATGAACAAACAAAGTTGAATTTCAACGCCCGATTCAATTGATAAACACTTTGATTTTTGAAATCTTAAGAACTCAACCAACCAACAAGATCCAAATTATCAATCTGTTTCTTTAAAATACTGTTTTATTCTCATATCAACATTAGTTTCAATATTTTTGAAGAATAAGCCATAATCGTATGCATGTAACGAGAAAAGACGTACGGGGTAATTATCAGAATTGATTGGCTCAACCTCAAGACTTCCATTTTTACACTGCGCACCAACAAGATATTTCTCTATGGGAAATATAATTGGCGCCCCTAAAATTATCTGCTCAAACCAACCGGAAAATCCCATACTGCCATAGTTGTATAAGTTCGGCATGAATACCTCGTTCTCTTCCCATGACAGTGGATTGACACAGACCAGATCTTTTTGTTTAAATATTTTAAATCCATCTTTCGGTACCGTGTTCCATCCAACTATGCAACCATATTCTGATGCATCCTGACATACTACCAAAGGATAATTACTATCATTGAAAACCTCGTATCCGACCAAATAACCGACAATAAAATCTTTTATCACTTTGTGATCACGTGATATCTCTAAGACTAGCCTTTGAGCATGCATAGTCCCTTGTGAATGAGATGCAATTACGAACGGCCTACCCTTTCTCAAGTACTTGTTAAAATATTTGAATGAGTCTTGAATGTCCTTGAACGCCACATCAAATGCTTTCTTCGAATTTTTACTTGATGCAATAAAACTATAGATATTCGCCTGTCTGTATTTTGGTAAATAAACGTCACAGCATGAGAAAAAAATACTCGCTTGATTCGGGATAATTCGTTCTCGAATAATTCTCGCTGATCTCTCATCTTCTTTAGGCTGATTCCAGTTATCACGATTGAAAAAAGTTGTTGGATGAATAAAAAAGACAACTGTCCTTTTTTTGTCAAAATCAGTTTCCGGCGTTTTATCTTTTATGGGCTTTCTTGAGTCTAATAAATACCATGACTCTTTATTTGAGTAATCGTAAGAAAATGGTATCTTACTATCGGAAAAGTTATCAAACGGCATAGCAAACAAAAAAAACAACAATAAAGCAAATTGATTCCAGAATATACACACAACTATCACAAACAATATTACAAAAAAATATATCATTATTTTGTTTACCAAAGAGTGAAACGAATGACTTCTAACGGCAACCCTAATTCAAAAATGGATCCTTTACACCTCTCAAGTTAAATACAAAAAAAGCTGTTAGCGAACTATAACTACTTGTAAATATCAATATTGTCATTAAATCATCTAATCCGGAGCCAGCGTCAATCATAAGTCCCATAACAATGGGGGATGCAGCTGATGCGATGACATTTAGTGGCATAGCTAAACTTTTTATCTCCCCAAGCCATTTTGTCCCATATCTTTCGGCTAATAAGGAATTAATCATTGGTTGCAACATGCCTGAACCCATACCAAAAAAAATAAAGAATGAAATTAATGCCAGCACACTATCTCCAAACCAGAGTAAAAGTGTTGCAATTGCCATTGGTAATTGTGTAATGAATGCGATAGAGTGTGCGGTAAATCTATCAACTAGAACCCCTGAAATAATTGCACCAATTATGGCAGAGAGAGCATACCAAATATAATTTGTCATCCAAAATGTCAAGGAAACGCTTTTTAATTCACTAATGAAAATTTGATGAAATAATAATCCAGTGATCCAAAAAGCTGGAATCATTGTTAACCAAATTACTACGACCCAAAAAACCCAATCCTTCATCACTGTTGATCGCCGAACAGACTTAGTCTCTTTAATAATATCTTTTGTCTCAGTTGTAAAATAAAGAATCTCTTGTTCTTTGGATGGTGTAACAGTAAGTGAAGTTATCGTCGGCCAAAAAGTAACAAGTGCAAAAACTGCTAAACCTATCCATATAATTCTCCAATCAAAAAATCCTAGTAGAAATATGACTAAAATGGGGAAAAACGCTTCCGCCATATTTTGACCTAAGCCAGAAAATGCAAGAGCTCTGCCTCTTATTGAAACGTATCGCCGTGTAATCGCGGTGGAGTACACCATATACATCATTCCTTGTCCTGAAAGGCGTAAAGCTAAAAATGCTACGAATAATGTGAAAATATTATTCACCGTAGAGAAAAAAATGGCGGCACAACAAACAATGATAACAGTTCCTTTGCTGAGCAAACTTGTGTCTGTGTTATCGGTTAACTTACCGCACCAATAAAGTAAAATTGCACTTAAAAGAGTAGCTAATGCATAGTACGTCCCAAGTTCTCCATGACTTAAACTTAACTCGGAACGAAGTTGCGGGCTAAAAAGAGATATGAAAAATGTCTGTCCAAATGCTGACCAAAATGACATTAAAAATCCAAAAACTAGGAACCCCCATTCCAACTTTAGCATCTGAATTGTACTAATAAACATCTTAGTTAGCTTCATTTTTCGTCCTGAACCTGCATTACTGATCGTTGATAATTTGCTAATTATAGATGAACTAATCCTTCCAAATATAATTAAAACTTGTGGAAACTAGAGTAAAGGTATCACAATAAAGGAGTTATAAACCCGTTGGATAAAAATCATTCAAATTTTTGCTGTACTCTTATAACTGATTTTTTTGTTGTTATATTAAAAATAATCTGTTTATATTTGATCTCTATGATCTTTCTTAAATGAACTAAGTATTACCTTTAAAAGAAATGAAACAAAATAAACTTTTCCTGCTTATTCTTGCTCCTTTAGTATTTTTTGCGGAAGTGAATGCGGAGCATGTAAGTTTGGCTACAACGACATCTACTGAAAATTCCGGGTTTCTAGCATACATAATTCCCATTTTCGAAAAACGCTTTAATATCGAAATTCGGACAATAGTCCAGGGGACAGGACAAGCGTTGGAAACGGGAAGACGTGGTGATGCAGACTTACTAATGGTACACGCCCCAACAATGGAAAAAGAATTTATTAGAAATGGCTATGGAATAACAAGATATCCGTTTATGTTTAATGATTTTGTAATAATCGGCCCAACATCTGACCCGGGTAATGTGAAAAATGCTTTGTCCCCTATGCACGCATTTAGAAAAATATACGAAAAACGATTAATTTTTCTATCTAGAGGCGACAACAGCGGTACGCACTATAAGGAACTGCAAATTTGGAAAAAAGCGAGGCTAACTCCAACGCGAGAAGATAGCTGGTACCTCTCTACCGGCTCAGGCATGGGCGCGACGATAAATACAACCGTAGCTAAGAATGGATACACATTTTCAGATCGCGCGACATGGTTATCATTTAAGAACAAAGATGAACTTGAAATACTCTTAGAAGGAGACTCGGAGCTTTTTAATCAGTATTCATTGGTCCCTATTAATGAGAAGCTTCACCCACATGTGAAAAGAGAAAAGGCTCAGAAATTTATACAATGGCTAATTTCCGATGAAGGACAAAAGTTGATAAAGCACTTTAAACTGAATAATCAACAGTTATTTTTCCCAAATTTTAACCCGGAGGCGAAGTAAAACCTCAGAAATGATTCTTAGAAAAATTTCATGCACCTCGTGAACCTACTTTCTATCCACAAAAGAATCCTATTCAATAAATTGTCAAAAATATTCTTACTTGACTCAGAACCCACCAATGACTGGTCAAAAATATGATTGTTATTCACACCGCAAGCTACGTACATATGGCGTAGGGTTTTTACAGGAATCATTAGGCAATCTTCTTCGCCACTCATAAACTTTAAAAACCTCGTTTTAATCATGTCGTCCCTGCCAATGCTGTTGACCATTGGGATTAGTTCATTAAAAAAACCTTCTTTCCGGATTTTTTCAGCTAGTTTTTCGTCTATAAAGTCATTTTCATATGCATTTAATGATGCACCATTTGGCGCGATTGGATTTTTCATATGTCCAAAAATTTCATTTCCTAATTCAGAAGACAGTAAGATGATTCTCTCATACAATGAAAAAACTAGAAACGCTTGACGAAAAAAATCTCGGTGATTCCTCGCACTGATAACTCGGTCCGCTCCCAACCAGTTATAACAGAAATTCTCTTTGGAACAGATAAATCCTTTCGCATAAATATAGTTACAGACAAACGCGTAAAAATCTTCAAAAAACAAAAACCGATGAATATTCTTTTCCGTGGTTTTTTTTAGGTAACCTTTTCTGGCATCAAACACCCTTCTCCGACCAATTTCCTGGCTTGCTAACTTTGAATATTCATATTTACCCAACACTTTTTTTATTTCAGTCTGATCTCTCAAGAGAAGATCTACTTTTTTGGGTCCTAACAAATAAACGATCTTTCGAATCTGTCGTTCTTTTCGACAAAGATACTCAAGCTCTTCAACTTCATACTTATGCTCTTTTTTATTCACAAAAACGGGAGGTAGCAATAATCCGCCCATAATATTCTTATTTTTTTCAAAATTTTCTACTCTGCTGTCATCATAACGATCCTGGTGAACACTCCTTCCCTCAAACAAGCTCCGAAGAATAAGGATAGTTGCCTTTTGACGAGCTAAGTGGATATCTTCTTTAACTATTTCACTAGCAAACTTTTTTATAAAAATTTTTTCATAAAATTCAGGAAAATTCGACTTTAAAAAAACGATGTGATCATTTATGTTCTTAATGAATTCACTCAGAATAATCTGCTCTGATGAATCCTTAACATTTAAATTTAAATTTTCAAAACCTAATGATTTTTTCATTTTTTTGTAAGTGAAAAATTTTGAGCTGTCGTTTTCAATATCATATCATTTTGATTTAATGACACTCCTCTCTCGAGAGGATATCAGTACTATTAAGAACGTCTTTTTCTCCCTTCCTGCATCTTTTTTGTAACAATTTGGCAGGTTTTGCGGGTTCAGGCGCTGTAAATTTTTGGAAATCATTAAATGTGTCTTTTCTACACATGTATGGCATACAAACGGGCTCGATGTCAGATTTATGCTTGCAAACAACTTTTACTCTCTCATTAACGCATTGACATACACACTCAGCATTTAGAATAGAAGTTGCAGTCGTAAGCATAAACATGATGTTCGCACTTATTGCATGAGCCGCAAACCTAATCACGTTTATTCACCTAGCATCTCCCAAAAAATTGTCAAATTCGGTACCTATTGATTAGAAAAATTTATGTTGGTTCAATTATAAGGTAGGAGTTGAGAAAGTAATACTTTGTACAACCCAATATGTTGATTTGGCATTGAAAAAATGTAAAATTGAAAATACACTAACAACCATGAAAAGGGGCCTGATTTTTGTACTCTCTCCGATATGTTTTTTCTATCATCGTGCTACTTTCACTTACGGGAAATCTTTTTTCAAGTGACCGAGAATTTGAAAAAATAATCGATACGAAATTTTATAAATTAAAAGTTGAAACACTTTTGGTAGGACTGTCACATCCATGGTGCTTAACATTTTTACCCGATCGGCGAATGTTTATTACGGAACGAATGGGCAACTTGATTTTATTGGATTCGAACTTTCAAATACAAAAAAAAATTTCGCTGGATGCTCTTCCTATCTACACTAAGGGTCAGGGCGGACTTTTCGATATTGCTATCGACCGCAAATTTAAAGAGAACAATCTTGTATATATCTCTTTTAATGGCTCACCCGATAATAAAACGTGGGGTACAGAATTAGTAAGCGCAAAATTTCTAGGTAATGAGTTGGTAAATATTAAACCTCTCTTTAAAATGCAGCCGAAATCTCGCTCTAATCATCATTTCGGGGGGAAAATAATCTTGAATACCCAAAACAAGTTATTTCTTACACTCGGTGATAGAGGGGAAAAACGTCAAGCTCAGATACTCTCCAGTCACCATGGAAGTATATTAAGATTAAATACCGATGGAACAATTCCTAGCGATAATCCATTACTAGAGCGATCTAGGCAAGAATCAACACTTTTAGAAATTTATTCGTTTGGTCATAGAAATGTTCAAGGTATTGCGATTCATCCTGAAACTGAAAGGATTTGGGCGCACGAGCATGGGCCACAAGGTGGTGACGAACTAAATCTGATTGAACCAGGTAAAAATTATGGATGGCCAGTGATAACTTATGGAGTTAATTACATTACGGGAACTAGAATAGGAGAAGGAACAGATAAACAAGGTATGGAACAGCCCACCTTCACCTGGGTGCCGTCTATAGGAACTTCAGGAATGACATTTGTAAGCGGACAAGCATTTCCTAGATGGAAAAATAACCTTATCCTAGGTGGATTAAAAAACGGACATCTAGTTCGAATAGCGATTAGAAAAAACCGTATTTCAGACTACGAGACAATTTTCGAAAATAAATTTGGAAGAATTCGTGATGTACGTCAGGGACCCAAAGGAGATATTTACCTATTAACTGACGAATCGAATGGGAAACTTCTTAGGCTTACCGCTATAGACTGAGACGGTCGTATGCAACTCCTCTCCTTAAAAAATGTCTGCTTAAGATATAGTGAAAACCCACTTCTAAAAAATATCAATTTTACAATTTGTGAAAAGGAACGTATTTGCCTAGTTGGTCGAAACGGCGCAGGAAAATCCTCCCTCTTAAAAATTATTCAGAGAAATATTGAGCCTGATTCTGGTGAGGTCATTTATAAGGATGACTTAAGAATTAGTTATCTCGAACAAGAGTTACCTCGGGAGATGGTACTTACCAGCAGAGAAATTATTAGTCATGGATTAGGAGAAATAGGGGAATTAATTGTCAACTATGAAAAATTGTTAGCGCTCCTAAATCAGGGAATAGCTATCGATGAAAAAAAATTAAGTAATATTCAAAAAGAAATAGACAACAACGATGGTTGGAGCAAAAACCAAAAAATCGAAAAACTAATTACACAGATGTCAATTGATCCAACTAATAGCTTTAACAGCTTATCAGGTGGACAAAAAAAAAGAGTTATGCTTGCCAAAGCAATTATCTCGGAACCAGATTTTCTCATACTCGACGAACCGACCAATCATTTAGACATACCCTCCATTATTTGGCTAGAAAATTTCCTCCAGTCTACGGATATTGCATTAATATTTGTAACCCACGATAGATTTTTACTTGACTCCGTCGCAACCAAAATTACCGAGTTAGATAGGGGCGAATTATTTGTTTATCCTTCTGGTTATGATGCCTTCCTCAAATTGCGCGCTAAACGCTGGCATGAAGAGGAAATTAAATCTAGGGAATTTAACAAAAAACTTGCTAAAGAAGAGATATGGATTCGCGAGGGCATTAAAGCAAGAAGAAAGCGTAACGAAGGACGTGTTCGTGCACTTAAACAACTCCGCATAGCAAAAAAAGAACAACTCCCTGTACAGAGCAAACCCGCTATGACAATAAACGAGGCAAAAATGTCAGGGAAAATTGTCATCAAGGCAGAAAACCTAACACTTGCATTTCCCAACTCAAAACCATTAATAAGCAATTTTTCCGTTACTATCCAAAGAGGCGATAAGGTAGGGATAGTTGGGAAAAATGGAGTTGGGAAGACGACACTCGTCGAAGGTCTGTTGGGAAATCTAAAACCGGTATCGGGGAAAACTGTCATCGGATCCAAAGTAAGCGCAGCATATTTTGATCAAATGCGTGGAATGTTAAAAGAGGACCAATCAATAATGTCAGCCGTTTCTGCTGGACGAGATTTTATAAATATCAACGGAACTGATAAGCATGTAGTCTCTTATTTACAAGATTTTTTATTCACGCCGGATAAATTTAGAACACCAGTTAGTTCCCTTTCCGGGGGAGAAAAAAACCGGTTATTATTAGCATTGCTGTTTTCCCGAACTGCAAACTTATTAATCCTTGACGAACCGACAAATGATTTAGATATAGAGACACTGGAACTACTGGAAGATAAATTACAGTCTTTCAATGGAACAATTTTAGCGGTTAGTCACGATAGGTATTTTCTAGACAATATCGCTACCCATACAATAGTGATAACTAAAAACAAAGCCGATTTCTATGTTGGGGGATACTCGGAATCGACCGCAAAAAAAGAAGAAGGTTGCGATGAAAATAATACAAAAACTGTAAAACAGAAATCAAACTCTGTAAAAGGAAAAACTAAGCAAAGAAAGCTCAGTTATAAGGAGGAAAATAGATTGCGGATAATACCTGATGAAGTTACGTCTATCGAAAAGCAAATTAATTTGATTCAGGAGATGCTCAGTGACGAGAAGATTTACAAAGAAAATCATCAGCAGGCTCTTCAAGCTGAAAAGGAATTACGAGTGATGGAAAATAATTTACAAACCCTTTTTGATGAATGGGAGTCACTCGAAAGGAAGAAAGCTATGTTTCAAAACAAAATGTAGCTAGCATTACGTGAGGATATCGATAAAAACAGATGTATTACTTGTAATCTTAATACCTAACTCTTTCAGAATTGATTCAATCTCCTCCTTGATTTCATCAATGCTTTTTTCTTCCATTTTCATTTCGGAAACTCTATTAAGGATTTTATTTAAGTTTTTTGAATCAATTTTTGAAATTATCCCTTTGTCTTTGATTGATCGAACATTAACCAATTGACTAGGAGGAATAATTCCATTGTCTTCAAAGAAATGGTCTATAACATATTGAATTTCTTCGATAGACTCGCCAGTAGAAATTAAATTGCGTACAGTTTCAATAATTGACTCGCGTTTTTCCTTCGGGAGATGGGACGCATGTTCATTAATCACCCGTTCGTGCGCAGAACGTTGTTTTGCTTTCGACGTCGAAACCGTTGCCGATCTGATTTGATTGTTTACGCCTGTTATATTCATAATATCCTCAGTTCAGAAATCGGAATAACTGTCTACAGGTTTAGCAAAAAAATAGGAATGTCGCAACTTTGCTACAAAAAAGTTCGGTATAATTTGCGTATGGCACGATTTTTCCTGATTATTTTAGTTATGGGCTATATTTTGCCGCAGTATGCCAGGGGCCAGATTGCTGATGAGTTTACTAGACTGAAACTAAAAGGATTCCCTGGGTGCGCTTTAAAAGTTCTCAATAAATATCCCGGGATAATTGTATCTGTCGAAGCGGAGAGAACAAAAAGGCCAGGACCGAAACCGGAACTTTTTTATGAATTTGATGTTGAGTTAACTAAAGATAAACGGGTTATAGAAATCGAATGTAATCCAAATACCCTCGAACTCATGGATTTTGAAGAAGAAATCCAGATTAGCGATAAAAGATTCTCGGAAAATGCGCTCGTTACATTTGAAAAAGCTAAATTAATTCTTAAAGAAAAAACAAATGGGTTAATTGTCGACTGGGAAACTTCACTTGAAGACGGTCGTCCGGTTTATGAATTTGACGTTTTTCAACCGGAGCTCGGACTCGAAATAGAATATGAGATCGACGGTATCACAGGTCTAGTTTTAGAATCGGAAATAGAACTTTTTGAAATAGGAAAAAAAGAGAACTAAGCTAATCTTTTAGTAAATTAATGTTGTGTTGTAGACTTAGTGTAGAATGGATCAGATGAGAATTCGCATATACATTTTTAATTGCGTCAAACTTGTGAAATAATGAAATTTTTTCCAATCAATCGGGAAAGAGATATTCAGGCCCACCTTCGTTAAAGAATGCTCTTATGGAAATGATTAGTGTAAAACGCTACGATCACAGAATAAAATTATTGATTCGCCGCCACCGATTTTTAGTTGAATATCAATGAAATTAATAAATCCTTTAAAAATCAGTTTAGAAACCGAGAAAAAACGAAAATAATTGAACACTATGAAAAAGACTATTTGCATATTTATAAGTATATTAACGCTTACGGCGGGATCTGCAAAAGCAATCGAAGAACTATCTGAAATTGAAGTTGTTGGGACCTCACTTTTACCGGGTCTTGAAATAGAGGAGGAAAAACTTCCCTATGAGGTTCAATCTTTTGGGTCGGAAAGTTTAGGGAATGAAACATCACTAGGAATTACTGATGTTTTAAATCAGAGTGTTCCTGGTGTTTTCACTAATGAAGTTCAGGGGAGCCCCTACCAGGGAGACGTTACTTTCAGGGGCTTTCGGGCCTCTTCTATTTTGGGTGCGGCTCAGGGTCTCTCTGTTTATATAGACGGAGTAAGGATTAACGAACCTTTCGGAGACGTAGTAAATTGGGATATGATTCCCGAGTTCGCTATTGATAATGTATCTCTTATCCCCGGCTCAAATCCAATGTATGGATTAAATACATTGGGTGGTGCTCTATCGCTTACTACAAAAACTGGAATGTCCCACCCTGGAAAGACTGCTCGCATCTCTTTTGGTAGTTTCAATAGAAAAAAAATTGATATTTCTATTGGTGGTGAATTTACCGAAGGAGATGGCGGGAATTATTTTTTATCCGTAAGTCATTTTGATGAGTCCGGTTGGAGAGATTATTCGGATGGAAAAATCTCTAACATTTTCGGAAAAGCTACTAAAAATACCGACTTTGGTAGCATCGGTATGATGGCATATTTTGGCGATAGTAACCTTCTGGGAAACGGACTTCTCCCAAGCACAAACTACGGTGTTGAGGATGACGTTGGTCAAATTCAAGAACGTGGATTATACGAGGGCAGAAGAGCAGCTGTTTACTCTCACCCTGATCAAACCAAAAATGAAGTCGGTTTATTAAACTTAAGTTTCCAAAATATTTTAGATGACTATACACAAATTAATGGGCTAGTTTACTCTCGATATGGACGTCAAAAACGACTTGGAGGAGACGTCGAAGCTGAGTTTGAAGCTGATGAAAACGAGTGGGAGTTCGAGGGTGAATTTAATAATTCCAAAACTCGTCAAAATGGTAGTGGGCTCGGACTGAATCTGTCGAAAATTCTCAACAATCATCAAATTACGGCGGGATTTACTTTTGATCAAAGTACAGTTACCTACCACGCGACAGAGACTGAGGATTGTGAGGTAAATGCTATTCGAAAAGTAATTTGCGATGATGACTCGGAGAAAGAGGACTCTGCAAAGGTTAGTGGAAACTCAAAAACATATTCACTATTTGCATCCGACACAGCGGAAGTAGCGGATGGGATTTTTGTAACAGGTTCTTTAAGATATAACCACACAAAAGTTTCCAATACGTTGTCTACCCAAAATGAAGTTTCTGAAGAACTTGAAGCTCAACCAAAAGAGAGTTTTAAATATACGAAATTCAATCCAGCACTCGGTGTATCTGCAAAATTACATAATGGGATAAATATTTTTGCGAATGCCTCACAAGGCAATCGGGTACCTACTGTTATTGAATTAGGTTGTGCCGACAGAGATAATCCTTGTCTACTTCCGACGGGTTTGCAAGCGGATCCTTATCTGGAGCAGGTTACCTCAAGAACTTATGAATTAGGTGCGCGTGGGTTTATCGGTGAAGGGTTCGGCGTAGTGAGTGTCTACACCACAAATAATAAAGACGATATTATCTTTGTCTCGACGGATGTAAACTCAGGAGAAGGATTTTTTACCAATTTTGGTAAAACTAGAAATCAAGGAGTAGATTTCCAACTTGTTCAAGAATTTGACTTTTTCAGGTTGACCGGCACATACAGCTACCTAGAGGCTACTTATCAAGAAAGTGGTTTACTCTTCGGGGAAAGGTCGGTTCAAGCACGTCCCGGTATGCGCATCCCTGGAATTCCTGAAAATGTATTTCGTCTAGGCATTGATTGGATTCCACACGACTCTCTTAAGATTGGGATGATTCTAATAGCCACATCAAACCTTGTTACGCAGGGCAATGAAGATGGCCTGATCGGAGGGGACGATGATGTCGTGGCTAGGGATGCAAGTGTTGACGGCTACCAACTTGTTAATTTAAACATGCGGTATGAGCAATCTTCGAACTTAACAATCTTTGCCAAAATAACGAATCTTCTTAACGAAAAATATGAAACTTATGGAGCAATGGCGGAGTCTGTCTTTACAAGAAACGGAACCTTTGTTGACGATAACGAGGGACCAACGGTAAATCGGTTTGTCGCTCCTGGTGCTCCACGTGGGTTTTTCGTCGGACTAAATTATAAATTTTAGAACCCATGTTTCAATAATCATACGCGGTTTTTTACGATTACTTTGAAAGTTATCATAAAAACCATTTACAAACTTTGTTGGAGGATCTATGAAACTTTACCAATTCCTGCTTTCTTTTGTATTCCTTTCTCTTCATAGTGTGACATTGTCAAAGGAACCTGTTCCGCCGACGACGGGATTCGCAGGCTGTGCAGCAAAAGTGCTGACTACATATCCTGGCTATCTTTTGTCTGTTGAAGCCGAAGGAAATGATAAAGGCGAATTTTTTTATGAATTTGATGTTTTCATAAAAGATAGATCGAATCCGAAAAACTCCAAAGAGATGGAGGTTGAGTGTGATCCCGTGACAACCCAATTTACTGATGTTGAAGAGGAAGTCAATCCGAAGGATCCAAAATTTGCAAAGATAGTAAAAATTTCGAAAGCAGAGGCTGAAAAGCAGGCGTTAAAAGCCGTAGCAGGCAAAATAGTTGACAGAGAGTACTCAATTGAAAAGGGAAATCCAATCTATGAATTCGACATACTTGATAAAAAAAGTAAAAAAGAGATTGAAGTCGAGATTGATGGAGTTACAGGGAAAGTTCTTGAAAAAGAATATGAGTTTTTTGAGGTTGGTGTCGAGTCTTAACAAAAAATTTATTGGAAGACAGATTTAATAAGGTTAGTAAGGGTAAATCGTTGTATCAAGCTAAAACTTAAATTAACCATTTTTGTTTCAGTCTCGAAATCACATATTAAAGTTTGGTAAACATATTTGGCGGTTAATTATAACGCGCCCCGGTAAATTCAGCCATCGAAGGATGTAGTAAGGAACTTTCTGTCTATGCAACATAGATTTTGGAATGCCTGCGTACTCAATTTGATTAGTTATACGAGAGGCGACTGGGGTAGATGTCCGACAGTAATTAACCTTACCTTACAAGATTCTAGTTTTTCACAAATTTTTATTTGTACAGTTGAACACAGAGCGCAGTCTTGCTAAAAGAAAAAGCTTCCTTCACAATTGCCAGGCTTTATCGACAATCTTGCCTACGTTTTTTTTGTACGCACCCGGCTTTTCTCAGGTAAAGACGATCTCGGGACTGACGGTTTGATCATACTGCATTGCCTTGTCTAGCCGTTTCAAGGGACTACCCAGGATCCTTGCCACGTATCTCTTGAGTCATAAATAGCTCGAACATGACGTTCCCTCTTGAGCCACAATATATCGATATTGTCTGCAAAAAATTTTAAAACGGTGAATCTTGATATTGTAGGTATATTTTCAAATTGTTGCGCATATAAAATTGGAGTGGAGGGAAAGGGATTATTCCCATAACTTTTTTTTCCTGTATCACCCAATCTATCCCAGTAGTTATTAACATCAGATTCAAAGCAAAATTTCCCTTTCACCCTGATTTGAACATGGTTTTTTCTATCCCATGCGAGTAAACTACCGGACGAATTAGCTCTTAACAATCTACACTTCTCAGATTTTCTGTCGGAAAAAAAAATAAATGATTTTTGTTTTATGTCCACTTCCCTCAAAACCATAATTCTCGAACTGGGGTAATCACCGTCGATAATACTAACAACCATGTTACGAACATCTGACTTTCTATCGACGCTTGCCCTTGTCAAGATTTTAAAACATTTTTCTAAAAGATTTGTTAACGTCATTGTTGAGATTCCCTGCAACTGTAAAAATAAGCTGCGATGTGATCACTCGTTAAAAGCTCCGTAAACACCATGGTAAGTTCTTTTAGTGAAAAATTAGTTGACAATTGTTGCTTTTCATTCCAACCAATAATTGATTTTTTTGCTACGTCTATGATTCTAAATTTCATTATGTTTTCTTTCCCATAAACTTTTACTTTATAAATAAGGTTATCGTCACTAATTGATATAGAAACAGGATTCCCGATGATTTTAACTAGTTTTTTGCTACTACTCGCTAAAAAATTGGTTTGCTCCTCTGGAAAAAAGTCTGCCATCACCTCGCTTTTCTTATTAAAGAAACAAATATATTCACCGGCAAAGGTCCCTGAGCAAGCCAAAATAAATAAGATTTTCCCAAAAATTACCTTGTTCATCTTAAGCGAAATGAGTAATAGGAAAAATAATTTTTATTCATCTGTTGCCTTAATTAAGTTTATTTCAACATAAATCAGTGATTGATCGATTATTTAATTGTTCAAATTGCCAAATTGCAAACATACTAATTCCAACTGCTTACTCCCGACGGTACCCTGCCGAGGATTAAACCACTCCGTGTCAGCAATTGGAAACGAGTTGACGATCTTGCCTTGTCCCATTTCCCCTGCATAATAATTAAACTGGTGTAATCTTATTCCCCCTCTTGCACAATCAGCTTCAAAATTACCAATGCTAGAAAAACTCCCAAAACGTTTTTCGGGAGTAGCATAATTTCTTAATCCTCGAAAAAAAATTATGTGATCATTTTGTTCAATGCTTGCTCTGTCCACAAAAAACTTGTCCCCTACGGTATTATTAGTAACGTAAATCCATTCAGAGCAATGCCCCACGATAGGGCTATGTAACACAATCCATAAAATGAATATGCGCACGACCATACTACCCCTTTTCATAATTTTTAATAGGCGGCACAAAAAGCCACAACATTAAGAGCCACACACTGCAAAAGCCATACAGATACAAAAACATAGTCTCTGACAAATTCCAGTATAATATGTCCTCCATCAGCTTACCTATAAAACTTTGACTTGTAGTATTTTCTCTAAAAAAGTTTTCTGCCACGGTTAGCGGACAGCTAACTCCGACTATAGTCTCGCCAAATACAATAATTGTCAGCCCGAGGTGCAGAGCTCTAAAACAAAAATTTTTACACCAATGCCAGTTAAGAATTCCTCCGATCGGAATTATTAAAATGCCGAAAGATATGAAAACCGCGACTAAAATGTGAACAAATAGAATAAAATCCGCCAGCAAACTCATATTAATAAACTTTTTAGTGGTTTTGTTGTCTATATAACATTAAATTATTACATGGACGATTGTAAATATTATGCCTTATAGAAAACGAATTTCTAATAATATTTTAATGGGGTTTCTTGCCTTGTCATTAACTCTGTGGGTTGAATCGACTTTAGGCAGTAATTCCGAACATGTTAGGGCGATAGAAACTGCCTTGAAAGGCGACCATCGTAGTAAAAAGCACAAAAATAGAGACCAATTTAGACGGCCTGTCGAAACTCTTACTTTTTTTGGGATCAAGCCCGCCTCAAATGTAGTTGAGATAACTCCCGGCAGGGGTTGGTACAGCGAAGTTCTCGCACCACTTCTGAAAGAAAAAGGGACTTTAACTGCCGTAATTTACGATGCAAATTTGACAACTAGCTCCTATTTAAAAAAGCTAAATGGATTCTACAAATCAAAGCTAGGAGAGCGTCCGGAAATTTACTCAAAAGTTCGATTGAAGGAGATTGCTCACAAAAATCCCAGTTTTGATCTTAATAATTCGGCTGATATTGTTCTAACTTTCAGAAACGTTCACAATTGGGCAAAATCAAAAACAACCGACCTGATGTTTGGAAGCTTTTACAAAGCATTAAAATCGGGTGGTATTTTAGGAGTCGTCGAACACCGTGCTAGACCGGGGACGTCGATATCTCAACAAATCAAGTCCGGTTACATGACAGAGGATTTTGTAATTCAAACCGCCAAAAAAGCTGGCTTTTCTTTAGATTCGAAATCTGAGATAAATGGTAACCCTAAGGATTCCAAAGATCATAAGAACGGAGTTTGGACCCTTTTACCAGTACAGAGAGGTTTAACCGGCGACGAAAAGTTGTCCTACGGACAGATTGGAGAGTCCGATCGAATGACTCTAAAGTTCATTAAACCCTAAATTTTTTTTTGGTTTTCACAATAGAATTTGACCTCTGATTCAAATTCAGGAAAATGCTTAGGAATCAGAGATACGTTAAACACGTGTCTTATTGCATTTGGGGTTAGTCTTGTCAACACAAAAGCAATGGAAAATTCAATAAACTGCTTTTTCCCGATATTCAATGACGTAACTCTTTTGTAATACTCGTCGCTCAAAAGAACGACAAAACGCTGTTCAGGCTCCGTTGAAACAGTAACCTCATATTCCTCCGACGACAAAGGACATACGCCTACTCGATGTTTAAATTCAGGACGTAACCCGATATCGTTCAAAGCGTGATTGTCTGAATGTCGAAAATATGAGGGTGGGTTGTTGCTTTTTGAAATCTTGCTACGATAATTTATCTTAGTCATATTGACCTCCTGTTTAGCCAGATTTACCGATCGGTACGGCCTGGAAATTTGGATTAAATCCACCGTTTTTTTAGTCTAACACCTTAACAATGAAAAATTCAAGGTAATTTTTAGATTTCAATTGTTATGTTTAAAATTGGGTACCGGATCTATATTCCAATCTTAAGCCCTAAGTTAAACCTATCTAAATCATTAAATTGACCAAAATAACCAAAAGAATCTCCGTAAAAAATATCGAATCCGCCCCAAACTGATATATTGCTCTCATACTCATAAATGACCTTTGGTCTAAATACACCATCGTTATTGTTAAAAGAGTGGATTAAGAAGTTTTCGAAGACCAAAGAATTATTAAATAGATCTTTTCGAAGCAGTAATGTAGCTGATGACTCAAGCTTATCTCGTATAAATTTCGATTTTGATTTATTAATATCAGACAAAAGGACTTGTCCACTGATAAACCATTCACTATCCGCGTTGTAATCGAGAGCTAACGCAACCTTGAATTCCGGAGTAACAGAATAACCAATAATTCCATTCGAATCGCGAGTTATGAAATATTTATTATTACTGTAACCGTACTCAGATCTTAGTACTAAATTTCTAAATGCTTTCGTTAAAGATCCTCCTAACAAATGGTTTCTTCTGTAGCTAGTCACAATAGCAAAATCTTCAACGAGTCCATCTTGGTACGAAACGGGGAAATCATCATAATGATAAAAGTAATTTGCCGTTATGTCCCATCCATTTTGAAAAAATGTTACTTGAAAACCTAAATCTGAATCTCTAAATATATTTTTCGGATTTAACTTACGAATACTACTAATTTCTCCTGAGTTTAAACTAGCGAGCGTCAGCAAGGGACTTCTAAATGCAAATAGAGAATCTGTGCTCGGTAGTTCGTGATAGGTTAAGTCTGGTATCCATAAAAACTGCAAGCTAACATTCTGATTTAACGGAATGTCTGCATTTAACGTCCATAAAGGTATACGCGAACTTTCAAAATCATCCAGGATAAACTCCTGAAAACTTTGAGGGTTTATGACATCCAACACCTTTAACCCATCCGTTTGCCCCCAAACTACTTGTTGTTTTCCTATTCGCAAACTTATATTATCAATAAAAACGTCAGCATAAAACTCCCTCAACTCTCCATGCGTGGTGCCTAAAAGGTTTCGATCAAAGTGAAACGAAGAGAAAGAAGAATTCGGATTTTCTTTTCCATTGTATAAGTTATTAAAATCCTCCCTTATCCTTAATAATGCAGTAAAATCAAACTTTTCTAACTGAATACTAATTTCTGAATTGAAGATTATCTCAGATTTCTGAATACTTGATGATTTTAGAGAGGATGATATTTCACTTTCAATTAATCCGTAGATTTCAAATGTTTTTGTCTCATTTTCTGCTTTTGCGCCAGTTAGAGGGCTTGTCAAAGTCAGTATTTTACAGAAGATAAAACACAAAATTCTTCTGTTCATTTTAAAAACCTTTGGTCAAGTTTCTTTTGAGAAAAACTCTATCGGGAATATCACTCTTATAGTCAACCTTGTCAAACCTGAAAATACTCCGATGACCAGTTTTATGATTTTCTGCCTGTAAAAGATGTCTCGTCCATTTCCCATCAATTTTCCTGATATCGCCTACGAGGATTGTTTTTAATCGGTTACCATTTAAATCGAAAAATAGACTTTTTCTAACAATATTTATTCTAGTATCAATCCACATTAATACTTTACTATGCCCAACTTCCTCAGCAATTTTATTATTTTTACATACAGCACTTACTTTTATTACACTCTCACCATCAATAATATCTTCTCCTTCCCTACTAAAGTGATATTCATTGATGGCAATTTTGCCTTCTTTCTTTATATCATCGTAAGTAAAGTCCGTTCCAAGGAAATAATCTCCTCTATCTTTTGAAGAAATTCTCCTTACTTTTCGTAATGCTGGTAGATAAAGCCACTGATCATCCTCTCTTTTAATACTCTCATAGTCATATGTAAGAAACGCAGTATCTTTCACGTTAGACGGTTTAGTATAAAAAATAACAGTCTTTCTATCTTCACCAAAATATTTTCGAAAACTTATCGTTTCCCTCGTTCTCTCTTTGCCCCTCCTATCAATCATTTTCATTGTTACTCTTCTCGTCACTTGTATACCGTCATCAACATTATTTACTCTTTTGATAATCAAATCGGCATCCATCGTTACGTCCCCAAAAACCACTTTAGAAAAGAGGAACAAAAAAAGAGCAAATTGAAACGCTTTTTTAAAATATAAAATCATTTATTCACTAATTTAGTTATCTGTTGTTCGTAAAAATTTTGGATTTGTAAAATTTAAAATTGCCGGCAAAAGCGTCATGCTAGTGATAAAACTAACGGTAACAGCCAACAGAACAATACCACCGAAACGTATTAGAGGAATAACCTCGGAAATCATAAGTGTCCCAAACCCAAAGCCAATGGCCAAGAAATTAAAAAGTAATGCTCGTCCTGTGGTCGGATACAAATTCAAGAGTATGACTTCAATATTTTTCTTGCTACTAGCGAGCTGTCTGACTCTGTCCATGGTGTGAATTGAAAAATCGACGCCTAGTCCAATCGCAATACTTGCAAACATACTCGTGCCTGTGCCAAGCCAAATGTTATTGAAAACCATAAAAGCGTATATTATCATTATTGATACGACTACAGGTAGAAGCGCGAGAAAACCTGCATAGAAAGAACGAAACACCATTGATGCCATAAAAAAAACAAGGCTTATTGCAAAACCTACACTCGTAAAATGGCTTTCTCCAATATTTGAAACCCATGTATGATTCACTTGGACCCTGCCAGACAGCGTAGCTTTCCTCTCACCCTCTTTGTTAAATTCTTCAACTATGTATTTATCTAACTCATTAAGAATTATCCCGTGATCAAGATACATTCCACTTTTAATATTTACACGTATATTTGCCATCTGATAGTCGTAATCTATTTCTTCTTCAAAATCTGTTGGATCCCCACTGAGACTGTATAACAAAAATAGCTGAGCGATCAGGTCCGAGTCTTCAGGGACAGTGTAGTAAGAATCATCTCCGTCGTTAAGAGCCATGAACATCTGCTTTATATAATCTACAACTGAGACCGAGCCACCAACCATTGGTAGTGATTCAATATATCTTTGTAATTTTTCTATGGCTCTGAGATTTTCGGGTTTGAATAGTCCCTCTTTCTCTTGCGTCTCTATAACGATATCTAAATTATTGGTTCCATTCAGTTTCAAATTAATTAAGTTATCTGCTTGATATATCGGTTCGTTCTGATTAAATACGCCTATTCGATTTTCGTTGACTGTCACATTAACCACACCATAGATCCCTATAATAAACGCCACAAAGAAAAATAAAATTACCATTTTCGAATACGTTAATGTGAACCTTGCCAAAACCATCATTATTCTTGAATAAAGATCATCTTTTAATCTGGACTGGGATTTATGATGTTTTCTACTATTTTTTTTAAGGGATATTAAAGATAGTGCAGCCGGAAGGAAAGTCATACTATACAACCATGCAATTCCAACACCAATAGCGGAAAAAAGACCGAGATATTTAAAAGGAGGCATCTCAGATGCTACATATAAGCCCATAAATCCTGCAATTGTTGTTATCGACGTAAGCGTAATAGGTCGCCACATTCCTAACATTGTATTGATAACAATTAAGTCAGTATCCTTAAAGGATAATTTATCTTTTTCTTCAAAATATTGACAAAAAATATGAATAGAATCAGCAACAGCAATTCCAATTAAAATCACTACCAGTCCATTTGTCACAACATAGAAAGGAATTTCAAATCCTGCCATTATTCCTAGTGCACTAGATACAGTGGCTAAAACTATGATGTTGGGTAGGAGTGTTGCACTCAAACTCTTGAAAGCGATAAAAAGAATGAGAGAAATCACCAAAGCAGCGATCGGATTTAAACGTTGCGCATCACGATCTATGTATGTTCCTAAATATCCAGCGACTGCTCCCTCACCTGCAACATGTATCGATTCTTTTTTCTGTATCAGCTCAGAGTTTGTCATACTTATTATCTGATCGTACGTTTCGCTGGCTTTTTTTGTATCCCGCACTTCCGCGATTATTACGGCAACTGAACCGTCGTCAGAGACAAGACTACCCACGTATAATGGGAAGTTTTTTATTGCCTTTCTTAATTCTTTTAAGTTATCAACACGTAAATCTTTGTCGAAGTCCAGGAATGGTTTCACCACCATACCATCGCTTGTACCGTAAATATTGTCTATATTGGTAATGCTAACAACTCTGTCCGAATCAATATTTGGAAGCTTTTCAACAGATCTCGTTATCTTATTTATCAAATGAATCGTTTCAAGATTATAGATCGAGTCCTCATGGTAGATTGCAATCACCATTGGATCTGTAAGTCCGAATGTCTCTTTTATTTTATTCTTGTATATTAAAGCAGGATTGTCTTTATTAATAAACGAATCAGATGATACATCCTTCGTCAAACCCGTCAAAAAACTAGCAAAGAAAAGGATCAAAAGTAACGAACCGAATATTACAGTCTTTGGATAAGACACAATGAGCGAAAAAAAAAGCCTAGCTTTTCCGTTACCAAAAAGGCTCATAATTTCTTTACTTTTCTACCTGAGAAACTACTAACCTTCGATTTCATTAACGATTATTTGCGAAATTAATATATTTGTTAATTTAAGTACCTGCCTGCTGAGAAATTATATCCTCTATACATTTCATCACATCGTTATCAATCTTAGCTAAGTGGTTAATACAATCGAGATTCTCTATTAACTGTTCCTCACGTGATGCTCCTAAAATAATGGTACTGACATTTTCATTTTTTAGACACCAGTTCAAAGCTAATTTCGTGAGGGATAAATTTAACTCACTCGACAACTCAAGAAGTTTTTCCACTATCGCATATCGATATTGAAATTTTTCAGATTCAAATTTATCTCTGACAAATTTATAATTTTCCAAGCTTGCCCTTGTCCCGGGAGGCATCCCATTATTATACTTGCCAGTCAGTAGTCCAGAAGCTAAAGGGCTCCAAATAGTAGTGCCTAATTTTTCGTTTTCAAAAAGTGATAGGTATTCTCGTTCCAACTTTTCTCTAGCAAACATGTTGTATTCAGGTTGCTCCATTGATGGAGGAGTCATACCCAACTCCCTTGCAATGCGAAATGCGTCCTCTAATTGTTGTTTTGACCACTCAGAGGTACCCCAGTAACACACTTTACCTTGGAGGACTAGCATATGCATTGCCCTTACGGTTTCTTCAATGGGAGTATCAGGGTCGGGCCTATGGCAAAAAAATAAATCAAGATAATCAAGTTGTAGGCGAGATAGTGCATTATCGCATGCATCCTTTATATGCTTATGGCTTAGTCCCCTCTGTGTGGGTTTTTCACCACCCCAAAAGACCTTACTTGAAACAATATAAGAATCCCTAGACCAACGCAGTTTTTTTAGGACATTGCCCATAATGATTTCAGACTGGCCCTGCTTATATGCTTCCGCGTTGTCAAAAAAATTGACCCCCTGATCATACGCTAGAGACATCATTTCAGAGGCGCCCTTCTCGTCCAATTGGTTGCCGAATGTAATCCAAGAACCGTATGAAAGCTCACTTATTTTCAAACCGGTTTTCCCTAATTTTCTGTACTCCATTCCGTAATTCCCTTTACATTATATGAACTCACGTAGCCTTTACTCTACCAATTAATTAAGGATATACCAAACGGTATTCGTTCTATTGACGTGTTCTCAGTTGTGAGCAAAGCTAATTATTAACTAGCAAAAGAAAAAGATTCACCGTAAACTAAAATATTGGAAACGATCATATACCTTCTTTTACTCGCGGGAATAATCGGTTTGATGTGTCATAAGATTGGTCTTCCTCCTCTTATAGGCTTCCTGATAGCCGGTTTTGTATACAATGCGTTTGGACTACCCGCTCCTGAACAACTCCACGTGATATCCGATTTAGGGATAGCATTATTGTTCTTTTTTGTTGGTTTGAAACTTGACCTAAAAAGCGTTACAAAAGTAGAGGTTTTAAGCCTTTCAATTCTCAATATTATTGCGAACTCTTTGTTCGCAATGATCGGATTACTTTTTATAGCAATTCTTTTCTTTCAAGATCAGTACTTACCCTTAGAGAGTGTTTTACTTTTAAGCATCGCCTTATCATTTTCCAGCACAGTTTTTGCGGTTAAAGCGTTAGATAATAAAGGCGACCTGATTACAGTCCATGGAAAGCTCGTAATTGGCATTCTAATCATTCAAGATATCGTCGCAGCTATTCTTCTCGCAATTACCGAAGCGAAGTTCCCAGAACAAACAGCCCTTCTAATTCTCTTGCTCATTCCTGCAAAATTTGTAATTTATAAAATTCTTGATCATATTGGACATGACGAGCTTCTTATCCTTTTTGGGCTTCTTCTTGCACTTGTTTTGGGCTACACTTTCTTTGATTTTACGGGCGTGAAAGGGGAATTGGGGGCTCTAGTCATTGGCGCGTTAATTGCAAATCACCCTAAATCAGAAGAGATTTCTCAAGCACTTTTCACTTTAAAGGAGTTTTTACTAATTGGGTTTTTCTTATCTATAGGGATAAATAGCCAATTATCAATTCAAAATATTCTAGCAGGAGCGGTATTATGTTTGTTTTTACTACCGAGGGGAATTTTATACTTTGTATCATCAAACCGGATAAAGTTTAGAGCACGAACATCTCTATTCACTTCAATCACACTTACCACGTATTCTGAATTCTCCTTGATTATTGTTTCTATTGGTCATTTTCAAGGTTTGTTATCCCAGGATTGGCTAACGATAACAGCGGTAGCTGTAAGCCTAAGTTTTTTTATAATCACTCCTATGGAAAAACACTCCGAAAAGATATACGAACGTGTTCACAAATTTCTACGGAGTGTACAGAATAAAACCTCAAAAGAAAATCAAAATAATGATCTTGATATTCAAAGTGTAAAAGCCCTCGTAGTAGGAATGGGCAGGATCGGTAGTGGTGCTTACGATGAACTGCAAAATACTTTCTCGTGTAATGAAATACTCTCGATAGAGCATGACGAAAAAAAAGTTATATTTCATAGAAATGACAATAAGAATATCATGTTAGCCGATGCAAATGATCTTGATTTCTGGCTTAGTATTAACGGAAGAACTCTTAAGATTATAATTTTAGCGATGCCTAAACACCATAGTAATATTGAAGCCGCAAAACAAATTAAAAATTTAAATCTCAATTCTGAGATATACGCGGTTGCGAGATTTGACGAGGAAGTAAAGGAGCTTCAATCTTTAGGCGTAATTGCATTCAATATATACACTGAGGCTGGTGTTGGTCTCGTCCGTCAGACTAATAAAATATAAAATTTAGAAAAAACATTAATGAACTTCGTAAGCTTTTGTATACTTATATTGAGTTAATAATTTTAGGACACCTTATGCAGCTAACAGTTTATTTATCTGGAGAAATCCATACGGATTGGCGCGAACAAATTAAAAGCTCTAAAAAATTAAAAGAGCTAGATATTTATTTCTTGCAGCCTGTTACGGACCACGCTTTGTCGGATGACTGTGGCGCCCTTATAATGGGTAAAGAGGATACGAAATTCTGGCATGATAATAAGGGCGCGAAGCTTAATGCTATTCGTACGAGAACAGCTATCGAAAAATCGGATGTTGTTGTTGTCAGATTTGGCGAGAAATACAAACAATGGAATGCCGCTTTTGACGCTGGATATGCCTCTGCTTTGGGTAAATCGATAATAATAATGCATGGAGATGAACATCAACATGCGTTGAAAGAAGTTGACGCTGCAGCGCTTGCGGTTACGCGAACACCAGACGAAGTTACTGAGGTGCTTTATTATACAGCTAAAGGAATCCTTCAAAAAGCAATTTAAAACTTTCGGACTTTTACTTTAAGGAGATTGTTAAATTAAAAGAACAAACTGGATCTTGACTAGCGGAGGGAACAAAAGCCTGTCCAGTAACTTTCTCGTTCACACGTTTACCACTTCGTAAGACTGATGCTATTTGATTATTAATCTTCTCATGTTCGTGACATATAAAAATTGTCTCTCCTTCAGCCCTTTTGTGAAACTGAATTTCAAAATCTTTGAATAACAAACCCATATTCGCTCCACTTTTTTTTACCAATGCCATCGCAAACAATCCTACCGATATATCCGCTCCTACAGCTAAAGCCCCAAAGTACATTGAACCGTAATGATTGCGCGTCCTTCGATTGAGTTTGATTGCAACTTTGATTTCTTCATCAGTCAGAGAAATTATTTTTGGGTTAATATAGAAAATGAGTGGAATTCTGAAAAATCCAAATGCTTTTAGATATAAGTTTGCTTTAAATAAATTACTCATAAACATCAATGTACTACAAATTTACACATGCATTATGAAAATATCCCTTCCTGAAAAAAAGATGTTCATCCATTGTTCCAAAATTTCAATTAATTGGGGTGACATGGATGCACTGGGCCACGTAAATAATACAATGTATTTTCGTTACATGGAAATTGCTAGAGTAAACTGGCTTGACTCGTTAGGTATCAAGCTCGGAGACAACGATCAAAGCTTCATTATCGTAAATGCTTTTTGTGAATTTCTTTCTCCGCTGACTTATCCAGAGACACTTAATGTAGAAACATTCATCTCAGAGATAGGATACTCTAGTCTGGGTTTATTTCACGAATTAAAAATCGCCCAGGGAAATGAGGGACAAAACCTCATTGCAAATGGTTTTGTAACTTGTGTTTGGTTTGACCTAAAAAGACAGGAAAGTATTCCAATTCCAAATGTAATAAAAGATTCCCTAGCTCCGTACATTAAGTAATGTTTGGAACTATTAATTAAAGTAAAATACGCTAGTTCCCCTCCCTATAACAGGTTTTCAGGTAATACTAGAAGAGTACTTAAGCTTTAATGGAAAAATGTCTTCATCCAGCGGGCTGAACCGAATAGTTGAGTTTATGAACAAGACTACAACCAGTTCAAAAAATAGTGAATATAACTGAAACAATGCGCTGTAATAGCTGAATAGATTTCTTACATAAATTCCAAAAACCTTATTTAGAGTTCGAAACAAAAAATCCCGCAAAAAACGTATTACGGACAATTTGAGAGCCATTTTAAAATTTGCAGTTCTAGTTATCGATTAAGAACTGAGGAGTGTGGCTAAAAATGTAAAATTCCCGAGCGGTTATCCTGGCTCTCTTCGTAAAATTGTATTTCTCGTTCCATCAATGGTAAAAAGAGGAAAGGGAAGAACGATAAAACGATCATGGCTGGATATCCGAAAGGCATTTGAGGTGCATCCGAAATATGCTCGAGTTCATAAAATGCTTTCCTCATAGATTCATGGTGATGAGAGTGCCACGGAAGATGGAAAAGTATCCAATTGCTTATCATATGGTTAGAGTTCCATGAGTGTTTATGAGATACAGCCTCGTATTTGCCAATTCTATTTCTACTACGACGTAAACCATAATGCTCGATATAATTTGTGGCTTCCAATAGCAGGACCGCCCAGACTGCTTGTAAAAAAAATAAGGATAGACCATAGATCCCAAAAAGCAACCACACTAATGTAACAATTAATAAAGAACAAAGGAAAACAACGAATAGTTCGTTTTTAAAGGAAAATATTTTTACTCCGTACTGCCTCAAATGCATTTTTTGTAATTTTATTGCATGTTTAAGTGTTCCACTAATAGATTGTACAAAAAAAGCGTAAAGCGATTGCCCCTTCTTAGCAGTTGCAGGGTCGTCAGGAGTCCCGACCCTCGCGTGATGACCCCTTATATGTTCAACACAAAAATGTCCGTACAGGACCGAAGCCATTATAAGCTTTGACAAAAGCTTATCCATTTTTTTTGGACGATGCATTAGCTCATGAGCAACTGTAATTCCAACTCCCCCTGTAATTGTCCCGAGCGCTAATCCACTTGCTAGCAACTCCGTAAAGCTCGTAAATTCGTTTGATGCAAGAATCATAAATAGCAAGAAAAAATGCAACAAGAAATATAACCTTGGTACCCAGGGACAAAATCTGCCAAAAGATGACAATGACGGAATGTTTTGTGGGCGTATTAGCAAATCGATTAGGGGAAGTACCAAAAAACTCACCACTAGCGTCATCCAAATTACACCTATACTTTCCCAAAAAATTACCTGTAAAGTAAAACTAACTCCAATAAGTAAATAAAAAGTTGAGAGCAAAAGGTCCCGAAGATTAGCTGACATACCCACGATTATAATTCAAAAAAGGATTTTTTAATTTTTTTCAACAATACCATTTTTAAGACAAATAAATAGACTAAAAAAAGAGTATAATCAATGACTTATGGTGTTTTAGGTAGCATATATGAATACGCTCCAAACTAAATTATAGAATATCCAACGAATAACAAAAAGCATTTATTGAGGAATCAATCAAAATAAATTAGTTCCAGTAGAATAAATGTAGTTGTATAACGGGTATGCAAACTATGAGGACAAAATGAATAAAAGCTTTTTAACGAATATGGTCGCTGGTTTCACTACTGTGGCAGGATTATTCCCAATTTACAATGAATTTGTTTTTTTTACTGGCCTGTTTGCTTTGTCAGGATCCATCACAAACTGGTTCGCAATATATATGCTTTTTGACAAAGTACCGGGTATTTATGGGTCAGGAGTCATCCCAAGAAACTTTACTACGTTCAAAACTGGAATAAAAGAAATGGTTGTTAAAGAATTTTTCAATGGAAATAGTTTTGAAAAATTCGTAAGGAGCAATCAAGACTCACTCAAAGCTGAGATACAAAAAAAGCTCAACTTTGACAAAATATTTCTTAAATTTACAGAAGCGATTGATGAATCAAGCTTAGGAGGTCTTTTAGAAATCATAGGTGGAAAAAAAGCTCTAGACCCTCTTAAAGAGCCATTTAGGAAAAAATTAGTGATCGCTATATCAGAACAGTTCGAATCATGGGCTGAAAACCAAACCAAGGGGAATGAAGAAATTAAAGAAAAACTAGAAAGACTGATAGAAGACCGGCTAAACGAGATCGGTCCAAACGAAGTAAAACTCATTTTGAAAAAGATGATTAGTAAACACTTAGGCTGGTTAGTTGTATGGGGCGGCGTGTTTGGAGCAGTAATTGGTCTGTTATCCGCTTTAGTATTATCAGAGTTCTGATATTTAGCAGATATAATAAAAAATCAAAGTTACAACATGAAATATTAATTTATGAAGCTTTTTGATAAGAAAAACGCCCAATTATTAGAGAGAAAGGTAATTGGCAGTAGTAATACATCGGGTTTCACGCTAATGGCAAAAGCGGCTCTCAAAATTTTGAGTATTGCAAAGCAACACGGAACAAAAAACCTTTGGGTTCTGGCTGGACCAGGAAACAATGGTGGCGATGCTATTATGACGGCTTCCTTCGGCGTACTAGATAACTTTGAGGTCTCATGTACTCTTCTCGGCCAATCTAAGGGAGACGCTAAAAAGGCAGTGTGTTTTGCTGAAATGATAGGTTTAAACATAACTGACCAACTTCCCAAAATTAATAAGCTTAGGGCGCATTCCGATATAGTGGTCGATGGTCTTTTAGGTCTCGGGGCAGCGAGAGCCCCTGAGGGCACTATTTTAAAAGCTATTAAATTCATAAATCAGGCAAGTAAAAAGGGAATTTTTGTTTTGTCTATTGACCTTCCATCTGGAATCAATCCTGATAGTGGAGAGTTGCTCGGGAAAATCGCTGTTAAAGCGAATAAAACAATTATGCTCCTCTCACCAAAACAGGCTTGTTATACAGGATCCTCATCAAACTATGTTGGAGAATTAGTTTTCAGCGACTTAGGAGTAGAGAATTACGCCAAATTTGGTACAAAAACGTCTGAATTAATTACACCAACATTACTTAATATCAAGAAGATTTCCAAAACGAGCCATAAAGGCTCAAATGGAAGTGTTTTAATTCTCGGCGGTTGGAATAACATGCAAGGTGCAGGATTTCTAGCCGGTTTGGCAGCGGCAAGAACCGGGGTTGGCAAAGTCTTTATTTGCACCCCTAATTTAACTACCAGACCAATGGAACTTATTGGAATTGAGCCAAAAATTGACGACTTTAAAAGTTGTTTGAAACAAGTTAGCGCCGTCGTAGCAGGTCCAGGACTTACCGTTGAGGCGAACGAATTTTTGGAATTAGTCTGGGTCAGTAAAATTCCTCTTGTTCTAGATGCTTATGGACTGCGTTGGCTAGCTCAAAGAAATAATCAGAAAAAAAGAAAAAATAATTGGATTGGAACCCCTCATGTTGGAGAGACCATACAACTCTTAGGTGAACATAGATGGGAGAAAGATAGATTTGTCCAATTAACTTTGTTAAACAAAATCTACGGAGGAACATGGATTTTAAAGGGGCCAGGTACTTTAGTGGGGCCGTGCCCTACATATGTAAATAATTTTGCTGACGGTATACTTGCAACAGCCGGTACGGGGGATGTGCTGGCCGGGATCACCGGGGGAATGCTTTCCCAAGGCTACTCAAAACCAGGGGCATTAGCTACGTATATTCACAGTGAATCAGCCAGAAAAATAATTGCAAAAAAATCGTCACGGCTTATTGCAAGTGATCTCTTGAATTATATCGGTATGAGTTTACATGAGATTGAAAGCTGAACCAATAAAAACTGCTTCGTGCATAATTCTACGATAACTAATAAAAATTCAAAAGAAGTTTTATTGGGATTGGAACTACTCCGATTTTTCTCTGCGCTCGTAATTTTAATTTGGCACTATCAACACTTTGCAAGCCTTCCTCAAGTAGAAAATTTTGATTCTCAAAACCAGCCATTTTATGACAGTCTCTCGCTTTTTTACACGAGTGGGGCAAAAGCTGTTTACCTATTTTGGGCTTTGAGCGGTTACATTTTTTTTTATAATTATTTTCAAAGCATCGCTGAATGTAAACTTAAACCTTTTACATTCTTTCGAGACAGATTTTCCCGGCTGTACCCATTACATTTAGGTACGTTAATAATTGTTTCTTTTTTGCAGCTATCTTACTTTCAAAAAGAACAAACATTTTTTATTTACGAATACAACGATCCATACCATTTTCTATTAAATATTCTCTTTGCTAGCTATTGGGGCTTTGAGAAGGGATACAGTTACAACGGGCCGATCTGGTCTGTCTCGGTCGAAATTCTAGTCTATTTTATTTTTTTCTACACTACCTTCAAACTTAGTAACCGGGACAATATAATAATGACAAGTACTGCCTTAGTTATATTTTATATTTTTAATTTAGACGAACTTTTCCTATGTTTTTTCTTTTTTTACCTAGGCGGAATCCTTTGTAAGATCATTGAAACAAGAAAAAAGCACCATATATTCACATTAATCATAGCCTTCTTATTATTAAAGTTATTAGAAACAAATAAACTCGGCGTTACTACTATCAATTTTGGGTATCAAAATCTATTTGGGGACGGTTTAATCTGCCTATTACTTCTACTAAGCTTTTTAAAATTGGGGCCTGTTTTAAAACCGATCGGTTCCTTTGTCTCAGCGATGGGTAATTTAACTTACTCGATGTACCTTTGTCATTTTCCAATTCAGCTAATAATCGTTTTATTATTCGTAAAACTAGAGAAAATTATTCCATATGAGCGCCCATGGTTACTCCTTTGCTTCATAACTATAACTGTTATAGTTTCGTACTGCGTTTACGAATTTTTCGAAAAGCCCGCGAAATATTATCTGAGGAGGAAGATGAGGCCTTTCTGGAAAAAATAAAAGACCTAAACAAAAGTAAAAAAACCTGTTCCTGCCGAGCGGGGAGAGTGAGGGTTCCGTATGTGCTCGACAGGTACAGGTAAAAACTTTGAATGTATTTCGGTGAATGGAGAATGGACTGAACTTCTTACACTCAAAATTTTATTTTCTTAAAAATTAACTACTACTCCGGTTGATACTGTCCTCGGCTTATTTGGCCGTGCTCCGTCGGGAGCCCTTGAGATAATCTTTTGGTCATCAAACGCATTCTCAACTTTCAAATAGATGCTAGTATTATCAGCTATTTGATATCTAGAAATAACATCAACTACAAAGAGAGAATCTGTTTCGCTGAAGTTTCCCCCAGTCCTGTTATAACCAGTTTCCGCTCCCATTGATCCAATGTGCTTAAGAATCGCATAATTATCCCACCCAGAGGCATGTTCAACTCCGGTTCTTAAGCTAAAGGTGCTCTCGGGAATGTGGGGCAACTTATCCCCGTCCTGGAACCCTGAAGCATTATTGTTTCCCGTTATCTCAGCCTTAGTATATGTGTAGGCAAAAGCAAGCGGAACATTGTAGTTATCCCCTTCAAAGGTGTTTACCACCTGAAATTCAAGCCCGGATATTTCCGCTTCACCTGTTACAAAAGACCCTGCAGTTGCCCCGTTACTACACGGACTACCGACTGAACAAAGTTCTGACTTGTCAGAGAAATCACTGTAAAAGTAGATTCCTTCAACAAATAAATTTCCGCTTCCGTACCTAAGCCCTGCCTCGAAGTTATTGCTCTCCTCAACTTCCTCGTCCGAATCAGCACCACCACCGAGAGGAGAGAATCCCTTGTGATATCCAGCAAGAGTTTGCAGGTTATCGTTTATATCATAGGTTACTGACAACCCAGGAAGCAAGATATCTGTTTCATGATTCTTTGTACTTGCGGGACCTGTAGCCCTATCTGTGCCGTATTGCTTTCTACTAGTTTCATAGTCTTCATATCTCAAAACAGCGTTTACTAGCAATGCATCATTGACCTGCCAAGCGTCAGAAATAAACATAGTCGTCGCGTCGGCTTCCTCAAACCTATTGTTACTTCCGCTTGGTGTTACAGTGCTCTGATAAACGTAAGCCCCACTGACCTGATCATACTTATCCTGTGGCTGAAATCGATTCATATTGTCTTCATGCTTACGGATGCCAATATCGATGTCATGGTTATCAACTAATATATTCAAATTTGCCTGGATACCCTCTGAGTCGTAAGCACGATTATTATGCTTGTAAGTTAACCCAGCAACGTCCGTGGTACCATCCAAAATTCCTTGTTGCGTAGCATCTCCACCATTAACTGCGTCTACATATTTTCCACCCTTTGCAAGCTTAAACCAATCTCTTTGGTAGTAGTTTTTGTATGCAGTTACAGTAAAATTCTTACTGTCATCTATCTCGTGTGAATACGTTAAATTGTATCCTTCATGCTTATTTGTCATCTGATCTATGGTCGACAATCCATATCGCCTGTTCGGATTTGCATTAAAATCTGCATCAGTCAATCCTAAATATGTTTCATTTGATGTTTGCTCAGTTCTAGATGCTTTGAACAACAACTTACCGGAGCCTCCCGTATCAAAACCGAGTTTAACAACGTAGTCAGATATGTTAAAACCTGAGTCTCTGTTACTCCTATCAATGCTTTTAAATCCATTTGTTTGTCTACTAACCCCTTCGAACAAAAATTTGAATGCTCCGCTACCATCGCCAAAATAAATGTGGCTGTTCATTTGATTATTTTCACCAAAAAAAGTTGAAACTCTCCCAGATAGCGATGTCGGAATTGGTGTAGAAATCATATTCAATACGCCGCCGGTTGTTTGCGGACCATATTTAAGCATTGATGCGCCTTTCAAGACCTCAATCGACTGCATTCTCAATATGGTAGGAAAATAGTATGCCGCCGGAGCAGTATATGGCGCTGGTGCAATTAAGACTCCGTCTTCCATCAGCGTAATTTTCTCGGATCGTTCAGAAGTAGCGCCCCGAATACCAA
>MDTG01437886.1_pt1 | contig 56684 bp, 58 predicted proteins | sample 811421 | NCBI WGS metagenome assembly MDTG01 (sample SAMN05326645, study PRJNA326480) | marine metagenome | isolation source: seawater | place: Pacific Ocean: South East | collected 2011
GCATCAACTCTTAGATTTATAACTTCGTTGTAAGAATTTATCATTCTTATATCATAAACCCAACCAAAAAGACCTTGTTCACTATCTTTTAAGTTAATTGCTAGTACCCTTCCGTCAAATTGATTTCTTATATTTAATAAAATTTGATCTAAAGGTAGAATTTCACCACTTTTTACTGCTTCTATTGCTTTTTCATGATCGTTAATTTGTGAATTACAATTTTCAAAACTGAAGTTTACAACTAAAAGAAAAAAAATATAAAAGATAAATTTAAAAATTTCCATTATTTTTAATTGATTTTAAATCTTTTTAAATACTTTTATCATTAAATTAGAAAATGGGTAGTTAAAAAAATCTTTTTTAGAAATCCATAAACCATTGGGATTATAAAATTTTTTTTTAAGTCTAATTGCTTTTATAAATAACTTTAGTTGAAAATTAGTAAAATGATGTTCAACAAATTCTAGATTAACATTTTTGGAAATGAAATAATTTTTCTCATTTAACAATTTTTTTTTATTTTTATATTCATCATTTGATTTATATTCTAAAAAATCTGAGGTTTCAAATTTCATCAATCCATGTAAAAAAGTTTCTCTAGATTTTTCAATATAAATTTCATTTTTAAACTGATAGACAAATGCAATTCCAATTTTTTTTTTTTTGGAGACTGATTTCTTCTTCAAAATTTTTTTTTTTGTAATAAAAAAATCACAGAATTTAGTCAAAGGACAGATATTACACTCTACTTCTCTAGGTCTGCAAATAGTAGCCCCAATGTCCATTAGTGCCTGACAATAATCACCATTCCCTGAATTCGGAGTTAACTCCTTTGCTTTTTTATAAATTTGGGTATTAAACTTGTTTGATTGACTATCAATATCAAAGACTCTCGAAAGTATTCTTTTAATGTTACCATCAACAACTGCATGATTTTGATCATTAAGAATTGCTGAGATTGATGCAGCACTATAATCTCCTATTCCTGGTAGTTTAATTAGTTCGTTATATGTAGTGTTTATTTTTTTTTTTCGCAAAATTTGTAGAGTCTTATGAATATTTTTTGCTCTTTGATAATATCCCAACCCTTGCCAAATTTTTAATATATCATTTAAGTTAGCATCTAAAAAAGAATTAAAGTTTGGCCATTTTTTTTTAAAAGCTAAAAAATATTTTTCGACTGTTTGCACATTAGTTTGTTGCAGCATGACTTCACTTATCCACACACCATAAAAATTTTGATTTTCTGGTTTACGCCATAATAAATCTCGTTTATTTTTATTGTACCAATGTAAAATTTGGTTAATCCAGTGTTTTTTTTCTTTAGTAAAATTGTTAAATTTGATATATTTCATTATGCTATTATTAGACCTAAGATGACACTTAAAAATCCAATGTATATTTCCTCTATATTACCAAAGGTATTAAAACCAATTACAAAAAAATTTTCTAGTAATTTATTCAAAATCCAAACACAATGGGAAAAAATAATTGGAAAAAAACTGTCTGAAACTGTAGTTCCAAACAAAATATACAAAATAAATAATAAAAATATTTTAGATCTCTTGATTATTGGTAACAACTCATTAGAAATAAGTTACCAGAAAGATGAGATATTGAATAAAATTAACAATCACTTTAAATTTGAATTAGTATCTGGAATTAAATTTAAGAAATCCCCATATATGCCAAATGAAAAAAATACAAATTAATAAGCTTTACTTCTTTATTTTTATAATCTTTGCATGTTTTCAGACATCCTCTAATGCAAGAGTGGTTGATACAATTGAAGCTTTAGAATCTAAATCATTTGGTAATGAAACTGCAAAAATTAAGATTATAGAATTTGCATCTTTAACCTGTGGGCATTGTGCCAGATTCCATAACGAAGTGATGCCGATTTTGAAAGAAAAATATATTGAAAAGGGCTTAATTCATTTTACTTACAAAGATTTTCCGTTAGACAAATTTGCCCTCAAAGCGTCAATGATAGCTAGATGTGCTGGGAATAAAAAATTTTTTAAATTTTTGGATGTCTTTTATAAAAAACAAAAGGATTGGACTAGAACAAAGGATCCTTTTAAATCACTTTTGAAGATAGCAAAATTTGGCGGATTGAAGGATGAAGAGTTAAAAGTATGTATTGGAAATAAATCCATCGAGGACGGTATACTTAAACAAAGATTAAATTCTTCGAAAAAATATGATATTAAAGCTACACCAACTCTTTACCTAAACGGTGAAAAATACAATGGAGATTTAACAATTGAAGCTCTTGAATCTAAAATTAAATCTATGTTAAAATAAGAAATTGTTTAAGGTTACAAAATTAAAAATCTCTGGATTTAAATCTTTTGCACATCCCACCGAAATTGAAATAAATGACGGAGTAACGGGTATAGTTGGGCCCAACGGTTGTGGAAAATCTAATATTTTTGAATCTATTAGATGGGTCATGGGAGAAATCTCTTCTAAAACTTTACGATCAAACTCAATGGATGAAGTTATATTTAATGGAACAGATAATATACCAGCAAAAAACTATGCTGAGGTTTCTATGGAATTAAAAAAATCTAAAGATAATAATGATCTTAAGTTTTTTAAAGATGATGACTTAGTGGTATCTAGAAGTATTGAGAGGGGTGTGGGTTCATTTTATAAAATGAACCATAAAGAAGTACGAGCTAAAGATGTATCTGTTTTCTTTTCAGACACCGGAAGTGGTTCAAGATCAAGTTCTATTATTAGTCAAGGTAATATCGATCAAATAATAAATTTCAAACCAATTGAAAGAAAAATTATACTGGAAGATGCCGCTGGTATTTCAGGACTTCAAGCAAGAAGACGCGAGTCTGAATTAAAGATAGAAGCAACATTAAATAACCTTGATAGATTAGATGACATTTTAAAAAACTTAGAATTTCAGATAAGGACGCTCAGGAGACAATCAAGGCAAGCGGAAAAATACCAACAACTAACAAACAATATTAAAAAAAATGAACATTTATTATTATTTCTTGAATGGAAAGAATTAGATGGAAAATATGATGAAATTAAAAATCTTTTTTCAGGTTATAAAAAAAAATTAGAAGTACTAAAAACAGAATCAGATAAAGGTCATTCAATCAAAAGTGAAAAGGAAAAACTTATTGAAGAACAAAAAAATCTTATATTAAATTTTAATACTAATTTACAAAAAGTTTTGTCCGAAAAAAACAATCTTCTTAATCAAAAAAACTTTCTTGAGGCTAGAAAGAAAGAAATAATACAATTCCTTCAAAATCTGGAAAAAGACAGAAATCTTGAAAAAAATAGAATTGATGAAATTGACCTCAATATAAAAGAAATTTCAAAAAATATAGATAAATTTGTAAATATTAAGGAACTTAAAATATTGCTTAAAAAATCAAAGACAGAAGAATTTCATTTGCAAGAAAAACTTAAAGCTAGTGAATCTAATTTTGTTAGTGAAATGCAACTTTTACTCGGAGAGGAGTTCAAATCTGATAATTTAAAAGAATCTCAGGAATATTTGATAAATAAAAAAAATGACCTGCAAGAACAAAAAAATAGAGCTGAGCTGGAAATCAATAAAAGTAATGTAAAAGAACTTGGAGTAAAAATAGAGAAACTAAAAGAAAAAAAAATAGTGTTAGAAAATAAGTTATCATCACTTAAAGCAAACGATGTTAAAATAACTAAAGAAAATCAGATAACCTCTGAAATGTTACACATCAAAAATCAGGAAATACTAAAATTGAAACAAAAATTAACTGAAATTAGCACAGAAGTACACACACTCAAAAAGCTAATAGAAGACAAAAATATTGCAAATGATTCAATTTTTAATTTATTGAAAATTCAAAAAGGGTATGAAAATTCAGTTTTTTCAGTTTTAAAATACGAATTAGACGCGGAACTATCTAAATCAAAAAAAAGATGGATTGACATAGAAATTAGTGAAGTAGAATCGGCTGAAAATCCTCTTAGCCAATTTGTTAGATCGCCAAAAAAATTATTACCTTTTCTTTCTCAGATTTCTTTTGTGAAAGATAACAAATCAGGTTTTTTAAAACAGAGAAAATTAAAAACTGGTCAAATGATTGTAAGTTTTGATGGTACTATATGGAGATGGGACGGATATATAGACGAGAAAAAAGAAAAAAATAAAATTATAAATTACAACGCAAGAATCGAACAACTAAATGAGAATTTAAAAATTTATGATAAACAATTGATTTATAACCTAAATGACACAAAAAAACTAAAATTAAAATTATGTCAAAATGAAAAAGACGAATCGAGATATAAATCTGAAATAGAAAAAGTCTATCTTGAAATAAATAAAATAACAAATGATATTTCAGCATTAAACGAAGACAACATTGATAAAAAAAGTAACTTTGGAAAACTCACAGAAAAAATCTCTTTTATTAATAAAGAAATCATTTCAATTGATGATGAACTTAAAAAAATAAATGAACAAAAAAAAATAAGGGATCTCCAAAGTAAAAAAAGTTCCAAAAGTAAAAAAAGCTTTACAGAAAAGTTAATTATAGAAATTAAAGAAGAAATAAATAAAAAAAGACTCCAAATTTCAAAATTAAATGAAGAGATTATTAGCAGTGAAATAAAATATAATTACATGCATGAAGATTTAAAAAAAAATAAAAAAAGGAAGCAAGAATCTGAAACTCAAATTTTGAATTTTAATTCAAGAGAAAAAACAATAGAAAGTGAAAAAAAGAAAATTCAGGAATTTCCAGTGGAATTAGATGAAAAACTCTCTTCTTTAGAAAATAAAAGTAAAAATATTCAAATAGAAATAGATGCTGGAAATAAACATATTGAACAACAAAAAGATTTGTTAGAAAATATTCTTAAAGAAATAAGAAAAACTGAATTAGAAATAGATAAAATTAAGGATAAAACAATTAGATCAGAAGAAAATATAAATTATGTTAAAGAGAAAAAAGATAATTTGCGCGAAATAATCTTTCAAAAAGTTCATTGTCAGCCGGAAGATATGAAGGAAAAATTAAACATCATTAATGAAGAAGAAATTCACATTGAAAATACAAAAAATGAGTTAGGTAAATTTATAGCTCAAAGAGATCAAATGGGACCAGTTAACCTAAGAGCATATATTGAAGAGCAAGAGATAAAAAAAGAATTCGATAGAATTGAATTTGAAAGAAACGACCTATTCGATGCTGTTGAAAAATTACGCTTAGCAATTTCGAAAATTAATAATGAAGGGAAAAGAAAACTTTTTATTGCATTTGAAAAAGTTAACGAGAATTTTACAAAGCTATTTAAAAGATTATTTGAAGGTGGAGAAGCAAGTCTTGAACTAATTAAATCTGAGGATCCACTTCAAACCGGCCTTGAAATTTTTGCAAAACCCCCAGGGAAAAAGTTGACTAACATAAGCTTATTATCAGGCGGTGAAAAGACACTTACCGCAATTGCACTAATTTTTTCAATTTTTCTCATCAATCCTTCTCCCTTATGTATACTTGATGAGGTGGATGCTGCTTTGGATGACGCTAATGTTGATAAATTCTGTGAAATTATGAAATCTATCAGAAATGAGACTGATACACGTTTTTTAATTATCTCACATCACAAAACAACCATGGCCATGGTTGACAGAATTTATGGTATTACTATGAAACAAAAAGGTGTATCAGAGGTTGTTTCTGTTGATTTTGAATCAGAAAACTTTAAAACTGCTGTTTAAATGCAAAATACAACTAAAGAATTAAAAAAAAAAATTAAAGAATTTAAAAAAATTGATGATGATAAGTTAGAAAATAAAAGTTTAAATACATCTAGTATGCTTGGATCCGGATTAAAGATATCAGTCGATCTTATAGCTAGTATCTTTGTAGGAGTAATGATTGGTTTAGGAGTAGATAAATTATTTTCGACTAAACCAATATTTTTTCTAATTTTTTTGTTTCTAGGTATTGCAGCAGGCTTTATGAAAATGTATCGTTCGATTATTAATTTAGAAAAAATCAAAAAAAAATAGTATGGCAAGTCCTTTAGCTCAATTTGAAATAAATAAACTTATTCAATTAAACGTTGGGGATTATGATATTTCATTTACAAACTCCTCTTTAGCAATGATCCTTACTATTCTTTTTATTTTGACTATATTATTTTTTGGTTTGAAGAATTTAAAAATCATCCCTAGTAAAATTCAAGCGATTGTTGAACTAAGTTATGAGTTTATAAATAATATGATTGGAGACAACATAGGAAAAGATGGACTTAAATACTTACCATTTATTTTTACTTTATTTTTTTTCATACTCATAGGTAACCTAATTGGAATGATGCCTTTTAGTTTTACTTGGACAAGTCATATTATTGTAACTTTTGCAATAGCATTTTTTATATTTCTTGCTGTTACCTTTATTGCAATTTTTAAGCATGGATTATTAAAATTTCTTGGTTTTTTTGCGCCAAGTGGTGTTCCAAAACTGATGTTATTATTACTTGTACCAATTGAAATAATTTCATATATTTCTAGACCAATTAGTCTATCTGTGAGACTTTTTGCGAATATGATGGCAGGGCATACACTTTTAAAAGTAATTGGTGGTTTTGTTTTTGTTCTAGGTGCTAATTCATTTGTAATTGGTGGTGCTTTACCTTTGGCTTTCTTAGTAGCACTCACTGGTCTGGAGATTGTGATTGCTTTTTTGCAAGCTTATGTATTTGCAATATTAACTTGTTTATATATTAATGATGCAATACATTTGCATTAAATTATCAACTTAACAAAGGAGAAAAATATGGATATTGAAGCTGCTAAACTTTTGGGTGCTGGTATAGCTGTTTTAGGTGTTATTGGTTCAGGAATTGGAATAGGAAATATATTTGCTGCATTTATATCTGCTGTTGGAAGAAATCCAGGAGCAAGAGAACATGTCTTTACAATGACAATGTTGGGTTTCGCTTTAGTTGAAGCATTGGCATTATTTGCTCTGATTATTGCATTACTACTATTATTTGTTTTTTAAATTTATGAATAAATTTTTGAAAATTGTATTTTTTTTTTTAGCATATATTTATTCGACTAAAATACATGCTGAGAGCGGAATGCCACAGTTAGAACCTTCTTCATATGTATCTCAAACCTTCTGGCTAGTGGTTACTTTTGCGTTCTTATTTTTAATAATTAATTTTTTTTTCATTCCCAAAATTGAGAAAATAAAAACGTTCAGAAAAAATAAAATTGAAGATTTTATTGCAGATGCTGAGAGATTTAATGCTGAAGCTAGCAGTATAAAGATTAAAACAGAAAACGAGCTTCAATCTGCAAAAAATGAAATTGATAAAAAAATAAGTGAATTAATAAAAAAAAATAATGGACTTGTAGAAAAAAATCTTAAAGAGATTGATTCAAGTTTTGAAAAGAAAATTTTATTAATTGAAGAGCAACATAGAGATAAAAAGAATCAGTTTTTAAAAGATATTTCAAAACATTCCTTTGAAATTTCTAATATTCTTTATTTTAAAATAATTAATGAAAAAAATGAAATTTCAAGTAATGAGTTTAAAAAATTTTTGGTTGATGAGAAATGAGTATTTTGGATAATTCAACATTGTGGGTTGGTGTCTCGTTTGTAATTTTTATAGCACTCATTATTAAACCAGCTTCAAAAGGCTTATCTGAATTGTTAGAAAAGAAAATAAAGGACATAAGAAATAAAATAGAAGATTCAGAAAAACTAATGCTGGAAGCATCAAAAATTTTAGAAGAACACAAAGACAAACAACAAAATGTTAAAAAAAACATAGACAAAATGTTTCAAAAAGCAGATGAAGATTCTGCAAAAATTGAAAAGAAATTCTCAGAAAAGATCAAAAGTTTAACTGTTAAAAAGAATAAATTATTTGATCAAAGAGTCAAACAACTCAATGATAAATTTGAAAAGGAAGTTTCTGACGAAATAATTAAAAATGTAATCTACGTTACAGAAAAAAGAATTAAAAAAGCATTAATCCCCGAAAAAAATAATTTGATAATTAAAACGTCTATTGAAAACATAAAATCTAAAATAGATTTGTAGTTTTTATGGCAGTGCACTCAATTCTCACAAAAAGTGATATAAATCACATACTTGAAAAATATGATGTAGGCAAACTTTTAAAATTTGAAGGTATTAAAGAAGGAATCGAAAATACTAACTATCTGATTACAACTGATATAAACAAGTATATTTTAACTATTTTTGAAAATAGAGTTAAAAAAAATGACTTACCATTTTATTTTCAACTAATGCAAAATACTTATGATAAAAATATCAACTGCCCTACTGTATTGTCTAGAATAGATCAACATAAAACATTTGATATAAACAAGAAAAAAGCTGCAATTTTTAAATTCTTAAAAGGCAAATGTTTAAAAACCTGGACAGAAAATAATTGTTATGATGTTGGAAAAGTTTTAGCAAAATTTCATAAGGGTAGCTATCAAGCTATCAAAAAGAAAAGAAATAATTTCGGTGTTAAATGTTGGGAAGATTTATATAATAAGTGCTTTAAAAAAATAGATTTTATTCTCCCTAATTCGCAATATACTATTCTTAAAGAAATTAAATATTTAAAAAATAAATGGAAGACGGCCAAACTTCCAAAAGGGCTAATTCACGCAGATTTATTTCCTGATAATGTACTTTTCAACAATGGAAAAATATCTGGCATAATTGATTTCTATTTCTCGTGTTATGATTTTTTAATATATGACCTTGCAATACTTTTGAATGCCTGGGCTTTTAAAAATAATAAATTAAATAAACAAAACTTTTTTTCTATTCTAAAGGGATATGAAACTCATAGAAAATTAAGCTGTCAGGAAAAAAAAATGTTAAATATTTTTCTTAGGGGTGCATCTGTAAGATTTTTAATGACGCGGGTATATGATAAACTAAATGTTAAAAAAAATAGTAATGTTATTATAAAAGATCCAAACGAATATTTTATAAAATTAAAATTTCATCAATCAATTGATAGTTTTGATGCATATGGAAAATAAGAAAGAAATTACAATTTATACTGACGGAGCATGTCTTGGAAATCCAGGTGCAGGAGGGTGGTGTGCGTTAATTTTAATGAATAAAAAAGAAAAAATCCTTTCTGGCGGATCAAAAGATACTACTAATAATAGAATGGAGATGTTTGCAGTAATCGAAGCCTTAAGAGTAATAACCAATGAAACTACAATTAATTTATTTACAGATAGTAAGTATATAATTAATGGAATATCACTTTGGATAAAAAATTGGAAAATTAATAACTGGAGAACAAGCAATAATAAACCTGTAAAAAACTATGAATTATGGAAAAAAATTGATTTTTATAACGATAATCTAAAAATAAATTGGCATTGGGTGAAGGGGCATAGTGGTAACGAATACAATGATAAGGTAGATAAAATTGCTCAAGGTGAGGCAGTAAAATTTAAATAGATTCTAGAACTTTTTCAGCAGTGCTATTTTCTAAATCTCCACCCTCTTCATCTAAAAGCATTATTACCTTCATATTATCTACAATCATCGCAAACCTAGATAATCTTATGCCTAAACCAATTATTGATAGATCAAGTATTAAACCAGTTTGTTTAGCAAATTCAGCGTCAGAGTCACCAATAAATTGAATGTCAGTCTCATTTTTAGCTTTTGACCATTCAGAGAGTACAAATGGATCATTTACTGAAACAAAAATTATCTTATCGATACCTTTAGAATAGAATATCTTTTTATTTTTAATAAAACCAGGTAAGTGCTCTAAAGAGCAAGTTGGAGTAAACGCTCCAGGAACTCCAACAAGCAAAATTTTTTTATTTTTGAAAATCTCTGAAGTTGAAATACTTTTAGGCCCGTCACCTGCCATCCAAAAAAAATTTACCTCAGGCAAATTATTATTTTTTGAAATTTTCATACTTTATTCTACCAACTTTATTGCTTTAATAATAGTTTCTTTTGTTAAAATTTCAGGTAAAATATGTCCTTCTACACTGGAAGGACCATAAACTATATTAAAAGGTATACCTGATCTATTATTTCTATTTAAATATTTTAAGATTTCTGGATTTTTGTCTGTCCAATCACCCCTGACCGTTACTACACTTTCTTCATCAAAAAAATTAGTAATTTTTTTGGAATTTAAAACGAAGATCTTATTCGTTTGACAGGTTATGCACCAATCCGCAGTAATATCAACAAATACTATACTTTTATTATTAATTGAAGATTTAAGTATATTTTCATCGAATTTAATCCATGTTCCATAATTTTTATTTTTATCTAAAGAAAATAATATTAGGACTATAGGAATTGTGCAGAATGTACCTATAGAAACCTTTTTCACAATGGATGACCTTTCCTCAATGAAAAATGATACAAAAAATATTAACAATGAAAACAAAAGTAAAAAAGAAATATTAAATTTCAGTAAATGAAAAAACCATACCGCAGAGAGTAAAACCAGAAAACCAAGCACCTTTTTAAAAAAAATCATCCATGATCCTGGTTTAGGAAAAAATAATAGAGTTTTCGGAAAAAACAAAAATAAAAAGTAAGGAAAAGAAAAACCTAATGATAAAAATAAGAAAATTAAAAATATTGTATGATTATTTTGTGTAAGAGCAAAGCCTACAGAAGTCCCAAGAAATGGTGCTGTGCAAGGGGTTGCAAGAATTGTAGCAAAAAAACCAGTAAAGAATGAGTTCATATAAGAATTATCATTTTTAGATTTAAACTTGTTAATTAAAGCACTTGGAAGTATCAATTCAAAATATCCTAAAAGATTTAATGAAAAAAAGAGAAGTAATAAAGAGAAAAAGCTAAGAAAATAGAAATTTTGAAATTGCATTCCCCAACCAATTTCATTCCCGAGATTTTTAAAAATAACAGTTATTAAAGATACTAAAAAAAAAGAAAATGTAATACCAAAGATTGTTGAAATAATTTCTTTTTTTATAATGTTTTTATTTTTACTTGCTAATTTCATGTAAGAAAAAACTTTAATTGAGATTACGGGTAACACACATGGCATAAAATTTAAAATAATTCCTCCAAGTAACGCAAAAATCAACATTTTAAATAATGAGTTCGGAATATTAATTTTTGTTAAATCCAAAATCATTTCTTCCGCCACCTCACCATCGGATAAAACAAGTTCCACCTTGTTATTAAGTGAAATTTTTTCATCAAATTTTAAATTTACTTTGAGTAAATCATCTGAAAATGAATGAGTATTTTTTACTAACAAATTAGGAGAATAATTAAATATGCTTAATTTTTTCTGTTCTAGAACCTTCTTAGTTTCTATGAAAACGTTTATTTCTTTATTATTTTTTTGATCAATTTTCTGAACGGTAAATACCTTATTATTTTTCTCTGGAATTTTTTTCATAGTATTAAAAAACTCATTGCTCAGTAAGCCAGATTTAGCTATTTTAAAATCTAAATATAATTCTTTTGATACTGTAACTGGTATACAAATTTCCTTGCAAACCAAATATTCTATAGAAAGTGTTGTTTTATGTATAGTTGAATGATCCAATTGAACTATTTTGGCCAAAAATATTACTTGTTTTTCATAACCTATTGTTTCAATGTCAGACTCATAATATCTCATAGGAACAGGGAAAAGTAATTCCTTTAAAATATTTTCTTTATCTTTAGTTTTTAGATCTACCTTTATTGGTGCCCCAGAGTCGCCAGGGTTCTTCCAATAAGTTTTCCATTGGTCCTTGAGATCAATTTTTATTCCTAAATAATAATTTTCATCAAACTTTATTAATTTATTATCATTAAGCAGAATTAAATTACTGTGATCTTGAAAAGAATAGTCTAAATTATTGGCAACTATCTTATTAAAGAAGGTAAAAATAAAGAAAAAATAAAAAATTGATTTCATTTCATGTTCTGTTTGAAAAAAAGCTAATATTTTGTCATAATTTGATAATGAGACAATCAAAATACCTTTCTGGTAATATAATCTGTGCACTTCCACAATTAAAGGATATTTTTTTTTCAAAAAGTATCATCTACATAACACATCACAATAAAAGTGGAGCAATAGGAATAGTTCTTAATTATAAAATTATGAACATAAGTAGTAATGATTTATTTCAGCAATTAAAAATTAGTATACCAAACCCAAAGGAATTTTCTTTGCACATTGGCGGTCCAATGAGTCAAAATAATGGATTTATTTTGCATACAAAAGAATATAAAACTAAAGACACAATAAAAATTTCCAAACAAATAAATCTTAGTTGCTCAACAAAAATTTTCGAAGATATTGCAGAAAATAATGGACCTAGAAAATTTTTTATTTCATTAGGATACGCTGGTTGGGGACCAGGTCAGTTGGAAAAAGAATTTATAGATAATAGCTGGATAAAAATGAATGAAAGACTAGAGTTGATTTTTGATATTGATGTTGAAAAAAGATGGGAACAGGCAATAAAAAATACTGGAATAGACTTTACGAAATTTTCTTCTTATTCAGGTAACGCATAAATTTTGTCTACACATTCTCGTCTATATAATTTTCAATCAAATCTAAGTTGTTTTCAATAACCTTAAATTTTTCTTTTTTTTGTCTTAAGCAATCCAATTTTTTAGGTAACTCTAATTTTCTATTTAATGATTCATTAATTGTATCAATAAATTTTCCATAATGAGCAGTTGCTAAATAAATGTTTAAATTTTGAGGTCCTAAAATCGATCTCCCTAGACTTATACCAACAGCAGTGTGAGGATCTATTACAATCTTGTAATCATTGAAAATTTGTCTTATAGTGCTAACAGTATCTGTATCCGAAACACTTCCAAAATAAAAAAATTTTTTAATTTCCTCAAGCTTTTTATCATTCACAAAAAAACTATTATTTTGCTTTAAACAGTTAAAAAGTTCATTAATATCAATATTTTCGCTAAAATCAAATAAAAGCCTTTCAAAGTTACTGGAAATTTGAATGTCCATACTTGGACTTAATGTTTTTATTGTTTTCTTCTTTTCCATAAAGCCAGTTTTACAAAATCTAGGTAATACATCGTTAGCGTTTGATGCAACAATGAGTTTATTAATAGGAAGACCCATTTTTTTCGCTACATATCCAGCATAAACATTTCCAAAATTTCCTGTTGGGACTACAAAATTTAATTTTTTTTTATTATCATAATTACTTAAATATGACCAAAAATAATAAACGATTTGACCCATTATTCTCACCCAATTAATAGAATTAACAGCGGCAAAATTAAATTTTTTTTTTTTGTTATTTCTTTCAAATAAAGATTTCACTATATTTTGACAATCATCAAAATCACCTTTAATCGCGATGTTATAAACATTTTTTTTTTGTAAAGTTGTCATTTGTCTTCTTTGTATTTCACTAACTTTTTTATGAGGAAAGAAAATAAATATTTTTATTAACTCAGATTTAGAGCAACCTTCAATTGCTGCAGATCCAGTATCACCTGATGTTGCTCCAATAATCGTAAGTCTAGTTTTCATTTTCTTTAGAAAAAAATCGTATATATTTCCTAATAATTGTAACGCAAAGTCTTTAAATGCTAAGGTGGGTCCATGAAATAAATTCAAAATTAATTCATTATTATCTAATTTTGTGTGAGACAATATTTCATTTTCTGAGAATTCTTCATAAGTTTTTTTGCATATTTTTAAATAATCCGATGATGAAATAGAATCCTTAACAAAATCATAAGTAATAGTATGAGCTAGTTCATAATATTTTAAATCCTTGAAACTAAATATTTTTTTTTCGTCAAAATACTCAAACTGGTTTGGCACATAAAGTCCCCCATCTTTAGCCAAACCATTAAGAAGCACATCACTAAACTTTACATTTTTATCTGTTTCTCTTGTAGACGAATATAACATTATTTTTTGGAAATACTCAGACTCGATGTTAAATATACACCTAAAAGACCACATGCGATTAAAAACCAAGTAATTGCATACTGGAGATGATTATTTCTTATATATATTCTAGTCTGACTACCTAATGGAAAACCATTTGGGCCGTTATTAATAGCCTCAAGATAAAAGGTTTTTTCAAAGTTTAAACTCGTAAATTCAGACATTGCTAAAGTATCTACAAAAAACCAAAAATTATTTTTTGGTTCGTTATCTGGTTGAAACTTTCCCTTCCTTCCTGGCAACCTTATTACAGCCTCCTTTAAAGAAAAAGAACTATCTAAATTGTCAGTTCTTGAGAGTTGACTTTTTTTTTGAGTGGGTACCCAGCCAGTATCAAAAATGAAAAAATTTTCTTTTTCATCCGTCATTGGGACAAGTATATGGAATCCATTATTACCATTTTTACTTAAAGCAGGCATAAACATTTCTTTGTCATTTAAAAACTTTCCACTGATTTTAACTTTTCGGAACTCATGATTACTTGGGGTTTTATAGCTATCTAAATCTGAAGATTCTCTTTCAAATCTACTAATTCTATCACTAATAAGATTTTCTTTCCATTTTAATCTATGGATTTGCCAACCAGATAACGTTAAAAGAATTACTAAACCTAAAAATGTCGCAATTGAGGGGACCAACTTTGGCTCAAATGACAGTTTTTTACCAAATACTCTAAACTTCATTGCTTATGACTATACTGACGCCCACCAATAAACAAAAGCAAATAAAAATAACCAAACAACATCTACGAAATGCCAATACCAAGCAGCAAATTCAAAACCTAAATGTTTTTCTGGCTGGAAATGATCGCCTAATCCTCTAAAAAAGCAAACTAGTAAAAAAATTGATCCTATCAAAACGTGCGCCCCATGAAAACCTGTAGCCATATAAAAAGTAGATGGGTAAATACCTTCGTCTATGGAGAATTCTGCAACCATATATTCATAAGCTTGAAAACCTGTAAAAATTGCACCCAAAATAACTGTGAGTAATAAAAAAATTAAAAAATTTTTTTTATTTCCATTTTTAAGCGCATGATGGGCCCATGTAATTGTTCCACCAGATGTCAGTAAAATTACAGTGTTAAGTAATGGAATGCCAAATGGATTAATTAAATTAATTTCTTCTGGAGGAAATATACCATTAATTGCTTCCATCCTTCCAGTCAATTCAGGACTGTCAACTCCAGGATATAGAGCGACATCAAAAAAAGCCCAAAACCAAGCTGCAAAAAACATTACTTCGGAGGCAATAAATAAAAGCATTCCGTAACGCAAACCAATCTGTACAACTTTATTATGATAAATTCCTTTACGAGATTCCTTAACAACATCCCTCCACCAAAAAATGCTTGATAATATAACAGCAAGAGATCCAATCAAAAAAATTATGGATTTTTCTTCATGCATGTAAACTATTCCTCCCCAAGCCATTAATAATGCTGAAAAAGCTGTTACCAGAGGCCAAGGACTTGGGTCAACTAAATGATAAGGATGTTTTTGTTCTGCGCTCATGATATCCTTCCTAATTATTGTTTTTTAAATACATTGTGTAAGATAGCGTCATCTCATCAATTCCATTTAAAGTTTTATCTTCTATTATATCAGGGTCTATAAAAAAAGAAACTGGCATTTCAACTTCTTCTCCTGCAGTAAACAATTGTTCCTCAAAACAAAAACATTCAATTTTGTTAAAATATTTCGCAGCAATTAAAGGGGTAACATTAAAAGTTGCTGTGCCAATAACGTTGTTCTGAGAACGATTAGTTGCTCTGAAAAAAACTAAATTGTTTTTTCCAATCTTTGTCTTTAAAGATTTTTTGGTGGGTTTAAATATTAATGGAGAATTTTTTTTAATTGACGAATCAAGTCTTACGACAATTTCTTGTTGGATAACATCCTCATTTTCATTTTCAGCAATCATAGGTGTGCCACCATAACCTGTTACCCTACAAAATAAATCGTATAATGGCACAGAGGCATAGCTTAGTCCAATCATTACGAAAACGAAAAGTGTTAACAAGATCGCCTGTTTTTTTACTTTAGAGACATTCATAAGTTTACATTTTAATTATTGTTACAACATAAAATATAACAACCAATGAGAAAAGAGCTAAACCAAGAGCAATGTTTTTTTTCTTTTTATTATTCATCATATAAATTTATCGACTACAAAAGAAATGAAAATTAAGTAAAGATATACAATTGAATATTTAAAGAGATGTGAAGCCCTTATATCATTATTGGTGTTATTACTAAGAATTAATCTAACTGCAAAAAAAACAAATAAAAGATTCAATATAAGAGAAAAAATTAAATAAGTTAGATCACTAAACCCTAAAAAAAATGGTAGAGAAGATACTAATGATAAAAGCAAACTATATAAGAGGATTTGAAATTTAGTGATTTTTTTACCATGAACAACGGGAAGCATAGGCACTTCGACTTTTGAATATTCGGTATCTTTGTACAAAGCTAAGGCCCAGAAATGTGGAGGTGTCCAAATAAAGATTATTAAAAAAAGAATGATTGGAAAAAGAGACAAACTTCCAGTTACGCATGTCCAGCCAATAATAGGTGGAAAAGCCCCCGCGGCACCCCCAATGACAATATTATGATGAGTTCTTCTTTTTAACCAAATTGTATATATAAAAATGTAAAAAGCAATTGAACAACCTAAGAGTATTGCAGCAAAATAATTTATGGTTAAACCTAAAATGATAACTGAAGCAAAAGCTAAAAATACTCCAAAGCCAAGGACAGCATTAGGTTCAATTTTTCCGGTTGGTATTGCCCTTCCCTTAGTTCTTTTCATAATGCAATCTATATCTCTATCATACCACATATTTATAGCACCAGACGCACCTGCACCAATTGAAATACAAATAATGGCAGTAATGCATAAGAAAGGGTGTAGATCACCAGGAGCAAGCAATAAACCGCAGATACTCGTAAAAACTGCGAGTGTCATGACTCTAGGTTTAAGTAAAGATATATAATCAGAAACAGAACTTTCATTAGCCTGATCCGGAAAAGAATCATGCCTTAAATTTTGTTTTGTATACTCGACACTCATTATCAAAACCTAACAAGCTTACCGAACTTTAGGCAACTCATCAAATGAATGGAATGGTGGTGGAGAACTTAAACCCCATTCTAGGGTTGTTGCACCTTTACCCCATGGATTAGCTTCAGCCTTTCTTCCTCTTATGAACGCATGCAATACAACGAAAACAAAGAAAAAAGCTGCAGCTACAGAAATGTAAGCTCCAATACTGGAAATATAGTTCCAACCAGCGTAAGCGTCAGGGTAGTCTGGTATTCTTCTAGGCATTCCAGCTAAACCAGAGAAATGCATTGGGAAGAATGTAATATTAACTCCAATAAATGTTAACCAAAAATGAATTTTACCTAAAAATTCACTATATTCTTTTCCTGTCATTTTACTAAACCAGTAATAAAAACCGGAGTAGATTGAGAAAAGTGCTCCCATTGACATAACATAGTGAAAATGCGCAACTACATAATACGTATCGTGGAGAGCTACATCAATTCCAGTGTTTGCTAAAACAACACCTGTTACCCCGCCCAAAGTAAATAAAAATATCATTGCAATTGCAAATAACATTGGCGTCCTAAACTCAATTGATCCGCCCCACATAGTCGCGATCCAACTGAATATTTTTATTCCAGTTGGAACAGCTATAACCATCGTGGCTGCTAAAAAATAAGCACGCGTGTCAACGTCTAGACCAGTTGTATACATATGATGGGCCCAAACTACAAACCCAACAACACCAATTGCAGCCATTGCATATGCCATTCCTAAATAGCCAAAAATTGGTTTCTTAGAAAATGTGGATACAACATGACTAATTATTCCAAAACCAGGAAGTATCAATATATATACTTCGGGATGCCCAAAAAACCAAAAAAGGTGTTGAAAAAGTATTGGATCACCACCCAATTCTGGGTTGAAAAATGCAGTTCCAAAATTTCTATCAGTTAACATCATAGTGATAGCACCTGCAAGAACTGGAAGAGATAATAATAGTAAGAATGCAGTAATTAAAATTGACCAAGCAAATAGTGGCATTTTATGCATTGTCATACCAGGTGCTCTCATGTTGAAAATGGTTGTAATAAAGTTGATAGCCCCTAATATGGAGGATGCACCAGCTAGATGCATGGAGAGTATTACCATATCCACAGCTGGACCACCATGACCTGAAGTTGATAAAGGAGCGTAAAGAGTCCATCCAGGACCTGCACCTCCCTCAACAAAACCTGATCCAATTAATAAAATCAAAGATGGTACTAATAGCCAAAAGCTAAGATTATTCATTCTTGGAAACGCCATGTCTGGAGCACCGATTAATAACGGAACGAAATAATTCCCGAAACCACCAACCATAGCCGGCATAATCATAAAAAATATCATTAATAAACCGTGTGATGTAATCCAAACATTATATTGTTGATAATCATCCCCTAAAATTTGCATCCCAGGTTCAGCTAATTCCATTCTAATAAATAAAGAGAAGATGCCGCCAATTAAGCCAGCAATTATGGCAAAAACTAAATATAGAACACCAATATCTTTATGATTGGTAGAAAAAAAATACTTTTTAAAAAAAGTTGGTTCTGCATGACTATCTGACATTGTATCTCCTTATAGTTTATTTCTGAACATAATCTGTTGAATCATTACTACTAGCAAATTCTTTTTTTGCATAATCTAACCAAGTTGCGAAATCTTCTTCGGTAACTGCTTTAATAGATATTGGCATGAAACCGTGACCTGGACCGCAGAGCTCTGAACATTGTCCATAATACATTCCAGGTTTTTCGATGTAGAAGTAAGTTTCATTTAATCTTCCTGGAATTGCATCCATTTTAACACCCAACGAGGGCACTGACCAAGAATGAATTACTCCGGATGGGTCGCTTGTAATCAACATTTTTATATTTTTCTTTACAGGTAAAACTAGAACATTATCTGTGGAAAGTAATCGTGGTTGACCATCTTTTAGTTCCTCTTCCTCAAGCATTACAGCGTCGAAAGTTATATCGTCGTGATCAGGGTACTCATATTCCCAAAACCATGTATAACCTACAGCCTTAACCGTCATGTCAATGTTAGAGAAGTCATTTTGCTTATACAAAAGTCTAAATGATGGAACAGCAATAAAAACAAGTATAAGTACTGGTATGAGAGTCCATGCAACTTCTAAAACAGAATTATGTGTAGTTTTACTTGGCTTTGCATTATTTTTAGCACTGAATTTCCAACAAACATATGCTAGAAGTAAAAAAACAAACACGGTTATAGCTGTAATAATCCAAAAAACAAGATCATGGAAATTAATAAGTTCTCTCATTAGTGGAGAAGCTGGATCTTGGAAACTAAGTTGCCAGTCTTCAGGTTGTCCTAAAGCAAGAACAAGTGAAGGTATAATCAAAAAAGCTGTAAATAAACTATACATAAATTTCATAAATCTTAATTCCCATTTAATAATTTATAATATAATAATCTAATTAAAAAAAACAATTGTTTGTTTATTAAAATAATTTAATTATATAATATGTTATAATAGGTCTAAATTTATGGTAACAAAAATCAATAAGGAATTCACAGATAAAGAGGCTAGTTTGTTAATTGATGAAACAATTTCGAACTATGACGATGGTGAACTTTTTGTTGAAGAAGTTGTTAGTGAAAATCTATTATTTGATGACAATAAAATAAAGAGTGCAAATTATGATGAAGATCAAGGTTTTGGTTTACGGGTTATTACGGGAGATTCCGTAGGTTTTGCTCACAGCTCAGAGTTGACAAAAAAAGCACTTGATCTAGCTTTAAAATCTGTTGTAAACCTTGATAAAGGTGGAATATCCAGAACTGACAAGATTTTTCAAACCAATAAAAATTTATACACAGATAAAAACCCTATTGAACTTATTAAATTTGAAAATAAAGTTTCACTTTTAGAAAAAATCAATTCATATGCAAGATCGAAAGATCAACGTGTAAAACAAGTATCAATCACGTTAGCTGGTAACTTTCAAAAAATAGAGATTTTCAGAGACAATGGACAAATTTTTAACGATCAAAGACCATTGGTTAGGCTCAATGTTAATATATCTATTGAAAATAATGGGATAGTTGAAAACGGATCCTTTGGATTCGGTGGTCGTTTTACATATGACGATTTTTTTAATGAAAATACATGGAAAAATGCTGTAGACATAGCATATAAACAAGCAGTTGTAAGGTTATCAGCAATACCTGCTCCCGCAGGAGAACAAACTGTTATACTGGGTCCTGGATGGCCTGGAATTTTATTACACGAGGCAATTGGGCATGGTTTGGAGGGAGACTTTAATAGAAAAAAAACCTCAGTGTTTTCAAACTTAGTGGGAAAACAAGTTGCATCCAAACAAATAACAATAGTTGATGATGGCACCCTATCAAATAGAAGAGGTTCTTTAACAATCGATGATGAAGGAACACCAACTCAAAATACTGTTTTAATTGAAAATGGTATTCTTAAAAATTTCATGCAAGATAGACTTAATGCAAGACTAATGAATATATCACCTACGGGTAATGGAAGAAGAGAAAGTTATTCATCAATACCTATGCCAAGAATGACAAATACTTACATGTTAAATGGAAAATATGACCATGAGGAATTGATTAGTTCTACTAAAAATGGTATCTACGCTACTCAGTTTAGTGGTGGTCAAGTTGATATTACATCAGGAAAATTTGTTTTTAGTGCATCTGAAGCCTACCTTGTAAAAAATGGTAAAATTGATAGGCCAATAAAAGGTGCAACTCTTATCGGTAATGGTCCCGAGGTTTTAAAAAGAGTTTCCATGGTAGCAAATAATTTAGAAATCGACAAAGGGATTGGTACTTGTGGCAAAGAGGGTCAGTCAGTGCCTGTTGGAGTTGGACAACCTAGTCTTAAAGTCGATAATTTAACCGTAGGCGGTACAGCTTAGATTTTTTTATGAATATCATCAAAAATTTTTCTTTCATAATCAATAAATTCTTGAATCATAGTATTCCAAAGTTTTTCAACCAAACCGTCAGGTAAATTTTTTTCCCCAGCTTGTTTTGAGAGCTTTTGAATTATTTTTTCAATCCTCTCAGAATCTACGATCTGATCTTTTGATTTAAGTTTAACTGCTTCAATCACTAAATTTTTTCTCTCAGCAATTAAATTAAGAATTTTGTCGTCAATAAGATCTATTAGTTCTCTTACCTCATTTATAGTCTCAAATTTTTTCATTAGTCAAATGTAAACAATTTTTTATAATATTAAAAGAAATTGATTTCATAAATTTTGTCAAGATTCTTATCCCATGTTTTTAAAAATAGTTCATTCCATGTTTCAGCAGGTGATTTTTTTGATTTAAGTACCTCATGTAGAGGTTCTAAAAAAAAACTTTCGTCTTTTTTATCAACAATAATTTTTCTTTTTTTTAGACCTAATTTTGATAAATTTAATAACCTTTTTAATAAATCCTTAATATCTTTGTTTTCAGGACACTTTGATTTCAAACCATTTTTTGCTACTTCAAAATAAAATATTTGTTTTTGTTCTAGATTCCAATTTTTGACTAAGTCCCAAATCTCATCTAAAATATCTTTATCATACAAAATTCCTGTCCAAAATGCTGGTAGTGCACAAACACTTGACCAAGGTCCTCCATCAGCGCCTCGTACTTCTAAGAATTTTTTTAATCTTACTTCAGGAAAAGAAACTGTCATATGATCGTTCCAGTCTTTTAAGGTTGGAAATTCTCCTAAAAAGCTAGGTAATTTTCCATTAAGAAAATCTCTAAATGATTCTCCAGCACAGTTAATATATTCATCATTTCTTTTGACGAAGTACATCGGAACATCCAGAAGATAATCAACATATGATTCAAATGAAAAACCATCATCATAAACAAAAGGTAGAAAACCGCATCTTTTTTTATCTGTTTTTGTCCAAATCATGGATCTATAACTACAAAACTCAGTTAATTTACCCCCAATAAATGGTGAGTTTGCATACAAAGCAATAATAGCTGGTTGTATTGCGAGAGCAACTCTCATTTTTTTCACCATGTCAATCTCTGAGTCAAAATCAAGATTTGCCTGAATTGTACAAGTTCTGAACATCATATCCAATCCGTGTGTACCAACTTTTTTCATGTGATCTCGCATTATCTCGTATCTTTTTTTAGGCATAATTGGAATATCCTTAAGGTTCCATTTTGGTAAAACTCCCATGCCCATATAATCAATGTTTAATGAATTTGAAACATCTTTTAGTTCATTTTTATGAATATTGACTTGCTGACAAGTTTGGAAAAGATTTTCCACTGGCGCTCCGGAGAGTTCAATTTGCCCTCCAGGTTCGAGTGTTATTGAGCTACCATTTTTTTTAAGACCAACCAATTTATCGTTTTCATAAACCTTTTTCCAGCCAAAATATTTTGTTAACGATGAAAATAATAATTTTATTTTTTCGTATTTTACAGGTTTCAAACTCTCTTTATCGTAGGCAAATTTTTCATGTTCTGTTCCAATTTTCCATTTACTTTTTGGTTTGCAACCATTTTCTAGTTCACTTATTAAATCTATTTTAGATAACAGTTTTTTTTTCACATTAGTTCTCTAAGAAAAGTTTTACACATGATAAAGCAGAAACCGCTGCAGTGTCAGTTTTTAATAATCTTTGCCCCAACGATACATGAAAAACATCATGATTTTCAAAACATTCCAAATCTTGAGATGACCAACCTGCAACTGGACCAACAAATATTGCAATTTTTTTAAAATTTTTACCAGAAAATAATTTTAAAATATTATGACAATTTTTTTTTTCATTGCAAACTATAATACCTCTGTCTCTATCCCAATTATGAAGCGCCTCAGCGAGTTTTTTCACTTTAGTTATTTCAGGAATTGATATTCCACTTGATTGTTCAACTGCTTCAATTGAGATTTTGCTGAGTCTTTTCATATTTATATTTTTTTTTTCTGAAAAAAACGTATCTAAAGGTATTAATTTTGAAATACCTAATTCAGAGGTTTTTTCAACTAAAAAATTTATATTTCTTGGCTTTATTAGTCCAAAGCAAATCCAAATGTCATTCTTGACAACTGAATGAGGTTTTCTTTTCAATCTTAAAATTTTAATAGTTACAACTCTTCCTATCATAATAATTTCAGCTAACCATTCACCAAATACATTATTAAAACAAAAAATCTTCTCACCTGTTTTTTTTCTTAAAACATTTTTTAGGTAATGCGAGTTTTCTTTTGAAAGTTTAATCTCAGCAGATTTTTTTAACTCTAAATTTAAAAAAATTCTTATTTTTGACATTTTATTGAATCAATATTTGTAGAGAATTTGTAGATGTTAATATTAAATGAATATATTTGATACTATAGTATATATTCTAAACAAATGATTAAAACTATTTTTAATAAGATTTTGTATTTAATTGCTTTAGGAAGATATAATAATCTCAGTGGAGCATTTTTATTAATGTGGCCTTGCTTTTGGGGACTAAGTTATGATGGAACTTTTGATTTTAATTTTGTAAAATATTCTTTATTATTTTTTGCAGGAGCAATTGTTATGAGAGGGGCTGGTTGCACCTTTAATGACATTGTAGATTCAAAAATAGACGCAAAAGTAAAAAGGACTAGAAATCGGCCAATTGCAAGTAAAAAAATTACTGCAGTTGAGGGATTATTTTTTCTTTTTCTTCAACTCATAGTTGGTTTTATTATTCTTATCAATTTTGATAATAAGGTAATATTTTCTGGCATTTTTATCTTACCATTTGTTTTTATTTATCCATATTTAAAAAGGATAACATTTTTTCCACAAATATTTTTGGGATTTATTTTTAATTGGGGTGTTTTTTTAGGTTATTTTTGTAATTTTGAGTCAATTCACGTAGGAGTAATTTACTTATATTTCGCTGGCGTATTTTTAACAGTTGGTTATGACACAATTTATGGTTATCAGGATATTAAAGATGATTCAAAAATAGGGATAAAATCATTATCTATCAGAACAAAAAACTATCCCAAAAGAGCAGTAGGTTTCATTTATATTTTGTCTCTTATTTTTTTATCTCTATCAATTTTGCAAATTAGCAAAATAAGTTATCTAAACATAATATTTTTATTTATTATTGGATTTTGTTTGTTTTCTCAGATCAAAAAAATCAATTTAGAAAATGGAAATCACCTAATGAACATTTTCAAATCAAATGTTTTATTAGGTGGAATAATATTTATGCTATTTGTTGTTAATAAGTTTAATTTTTAACTAATTTTCTTGATTACTGAATATTTAATATAACAATCATCAACATTTTCCCAAGATAATGCACTCCATTTTTCTTTAGCTAATTCATAGGATTTATAGGGACCATATTTTTCGAGTTCATGTCCATCCTTTAAAGATTCAAAATTGGTATTCTTAAATTTTCCACCTATGACCCAATAGTTCATGATTAATAACGTAATTAAATTTGTACTAAATTATTGTAAATATATCATTTTAATTATAAAAGAAAATATGGATAAAAATTTTCTTTCTGATATTATCTTGAAATTAAAAAAAAAAGGCTGTGATCAATCTGACATTTTCTTTGTTAAAAATTTTTCAATGAGCTCTTCAAAAAGACTTGGTAAAATTGAAAAAAATGAGCAATCTGAAAGTGTTGAGATTGGAATAAGAGCAATTGTAGGGAAAAAACAATCGATCATTTCATCAAATAATCTTGATTCAAAAAATATTAATAGCTTGCTGGATAGACTGTATGAGATGGTGTTACATGTCCCTGATAATAGTTATTGTGGATTGGCTGAAGAAAGTTCAATTTCTAACTTTTCAAATAAAGAATTTGAAAACTTAGACCTTTTTGACAAAAAGATTCCAAAACTCTGTGAGTTAACAGCTAAAGCTGAGGAGTTAGAAAATAGTGCACTTGAAAATAAATTTATAAGTAATTCTGAGGGTGCTGAAGTAGAATGGTCAAAAAGTGATTACACATTGTTAGCATCCAATGGCATTATACAACAATTTAGCAAAACCCAGAGTAGCTATATACTTGCCATATTAGCTGGGAAAAATGAAAATATGGAAAGAGCATATGATTATAAATCTGAGGTTTACTTCGATGATCTTGATAATTTAAAACATGTTGGGAAAAAAACAGCGGAAAGAGCAATTAAAAAATTAAATTCAAAAAAAATAAAAACAACAAAATCGAATGTAATTTTTGATTCTAGAATATCATCAAGTTTGCTCAATAATTTGATTAATGCATGTAATGCAACTAGTATAGCAAGGGGTACAAGTTTTTTAAAAAATAAATTAAACAAAAAAATTTTCTCAAAAGACATTAATGTCATTGATAATCCAAGTATGGTCAAAAGAATTAAATCAAAAATTATTGATTGTGAAGGAATAAAATGTAAAAAAAAGAACATCATTGAAAATGGATATTTGAAGTATTTTATTAACTCTCTTGAACAATCAAGACAACTTAAAAGTCCTCCAACTGGAAATGCTTCTAGAGGGGTTTCTTCTGTTCCTTATCCATCAGCGACAAATTTATATTTACAAAAAGGAAATCATACAAAAGAAGATATGATTAAAAATTTAAAAAAAGGTTTGCTTGTTACCGAACTCATGGGGAGTTCAGTAAATCTATCAAATGGAGATTATAGTAGAGGAGCCTCTGGATTTTGGATAGAAAATGGTGAGATTCAATACCCAGTATCAGAAGTAACAATTGCAGGAAATTTATTAAGTATGTTTAAAAATCTTACGCCTGCAAATGATCTCACTTTTAAATATGGAATTAATGCACCCTCTTGCTTGATCGAAAATTTAACTATAGCTGGTATTTGATGAATTATGAAAATAAGCAGTTACTAAATAATTATAAAAAACTAATCTTTGATGCAGTCAAGAATGCTGGAAAAATAGCCTTAGAATATGGTAAAGGAAAAATTAATTTTTGGTATAAATCAAAAAATCAGCCTGTTTCAGATGCTGATATAAAAATAAATGATTATTTAAAAACTTTTCTTCAAGAAAAATATCCAAATTTTGGTTGGTTATCAGAAGAAACAGTTGATGATGGTTCTAGAAATATGCAAAAAAATTTTTGGTGTTTAGACCCAATTGATGGTACACGATCATTTTTGAATGGTAAGCCAGAATTTACAATATCTCTGGCTTTAATGAACAAATCCATACCTATTTTCGGAATAATATATAATCCTAAAACTAAAGAACTTTTTCATGCTGAAAAAAAAAATGGAGCTTTTTGTAATGATAAGCAAATAAAAGTAAATAACGAAATCTACATTAGAAACTGTAAATTAGGAATTAGTAACTCAGAATTTGAAAATTTAAAAAGATTTCCGACCTTAAAGAATTTAAAAATTTCTAGAATGGGCTCGATAGCATATAAAATTGCTCTTGTTGCTAAAGGAGAAATTGACATAGCAATGAGTTTAACAAAAAAAAGCGATTGGGATCTTGCTGCTGGTGCATTAATAGTTGAAGAAGCTGGAGGTACAATTACTGAAAGAAATGGGGAACCATTGGTATACAACACTGATACACTTGAAATTTCATCAATTATTGCCGCAAATTCAAAAATTCATAAAGAAATGCTTGAAAATATTAAATCTCATGAAAAGTAAAGAGATCAATCAAAACTCAACGAAATTTTTATTAAAAAGACTGCTTAAAAAGTATGTAAAAAAACACTACTTTAAATTATTTCTAGCACTTTTTTGTATGGTAATCGTATCAGCTTCAACTGCAATTCATGCCTGGATAATGCAACCAGTTTTAGACGAAATATTTTTGGAGAAAAATGCTCAGATGTTGATCATTTTACCTGTAGCAATTTTAGTAATTTCAGTATCAAAAGGTGCAGCCTCTTACTTTCAATCTATACTAATGAATTTTATTGGTTTTAGAATTGTTGCTGATGTTCAGTCCGAAATGTTCAAATCAATAATGAAATGCGATCTTTCTTTTTTTAATGAAACCAATTCTGGTACACTGATATCTAGATTCATATCAGATGTGGGTTCTTTAACCAGAGGAGTTCATAATGTTTTGACAAATATTGCAAAGGATTTTTTAACAATTTTTTTTCTCGTTTCTGTAATGTTTTATCATGATTGGAAATTAGCTATGATAGCATTTATAGTCTTTCCAATATCTATTTTTCCAATTGTAAAGATTGGCAAAAGAATTAGAAAAATTTCTACACAAACTCAAGTTGGTTTTGGGGATTTGACTTCAAGATTAAATCAGGTATTTTCAGGAATCAAAACAATTAAATCATTCAACACACAGAAGTTCGAAGAAAAAAATATAAACTTTTCGATAGAAAAAATATTTAAACTTACATACAAATCAAATAAAGTGAGTTCAGTAGCTAGACCTTTGATGGAAACTTTAGGGGGAATAGCAATAGCCTCAGTAATTTGGATTGGAGGTAATCAGGTAATAACTGGAGTGACTACACCTGGAACATTTTTTTCTTTTATGACAGCATTAATTATGGCTTATCAGCCAGTGAAATCTCTTGCAAGTCTTAACGCTACGTTACAAACTGCTATGGCGTCTGCTCAAAGAATTTTTTCCATCATTGATATCTGTCCTGAGATTACCGATGAAAAAACAATCCCAACTAAAATTTTATTTAATGAAAAAAGAAAAGATATAACTTTCAAAAACGTAAGTTTTAAATACAAAAACTCAAAAAATAAAATACTAGATAATTGTAGTTTTAAAATTCCTTATGGAAAAAAAATTGCTTTAGTTGGACACTCGGGTGCAGGAAAAACAACATTGCTAAATTTAATTCCAAGATTTTATCAACCACAAAATGGAAATATTCTTTTAAACGATGTTGATATTAGAAATGTTAAAATATCCTCATTAAGAAATTTGATTTCACTTGTTAGTCAGGACGTAATTCTTTTTGATGGATCAATAAAATTCAACATTGTTTATGGAACAAAATCAGTATCTGAAAATAAACTAAAAGAAATTTGTAAAAATTCAGGATGTGAAGAATTTATAAAAAAATTCCCTAATGGAATAAATACAGAGATAGGAGAAAATGGTGTTAAACTCTCAGGAGGTCAAAGACAAAGAATAGCAATTGCAAGAGCATTTTTAAAAAATGCTCCATTTCTTTTATTAGATGAGGCAACATCGTCACTTGACTCAGTTTCTGAAGAAAAAATACAAAAAGCGCTTAAAAAATTATTGGTTGGAAAAACTTCTCTTGTAATTGCACATAGATTATCGACTATTAACGATGCTGATGAAATAATGATATTAGAGAAAGGAAAAATTTTAGACCGGGGTTCTCATGAAGAACTTATATCAAGATCGGGTATTTATAAAAATCTTTATGAAATTCAATTTAAGGTAAAAAGAGATGATGAAAAAATTCATTAAGAATGAAAAATTGAGATTTTTTTTAAGTTGGATTATAAGTGTATATATTAAAATATGTTTTCACACTTCAAAATGGATTGTAAAAGAAGGTTCGAATGTAGAAAAATTAATATCTCAAAAAAAAAGTTTTATTGTTTGTTTTTGGCATGGAAGATTACTTATGATGCCATTTTGCTGGTATTTTAAAAAAAAGTTTTTTATGCTAATTTCTGCACATAGAGATGGTAAATTAATATCAGAAGCCGTCAAATATTTTGGTATCGAGACTATCACTGGCTCATCATCAAATACAAAAATTTCATCTGTCAAAAATATTATTCAAAAACTTAATAATAATCAAATTATAGGAGTGACACCTGATGGACCGAGGGGACCAAATCAACAAGTTAAGGGGGGGTTAATATCTTTAGCTAAAAAAACAAATACACCAATCATTACTCTTAGCTTAGGAGCAAAATATAAAAAATCTCTAAATTCATGGGACAAATTTAAGTTTGTGTACCCATTTAATAAAATAGTAGTTGTATGGGGAAATCCCATATACTTTAAAAAAGAGGATTTAGTAAAAAATAAAAAAACCCAACTAGAAAAAGAATTAAAAAGAATAACCATCCTTGCCGATAATCTATCTAGTTAATTAATTTTATGCTCTATAACATTTATAAATTATTTACGTTAATTTTTTCATTTCCAATCATAATTTTTTTTTGTTTAAGGTTAATTAAAAAAAAAGAATCAAAAAAAAGTGTAATGGAAAAATTAGGTTTTTTTTCAAAAAAGCGACCTGATGGAAAATTAATTTGGTTTAATGCGTCTAGTATTGGAGAATCACTTTCTATTTTACCTATAATTAAAAACATTAATTCTAATTATCCAAAATATAAAGTTTTAATAACAACAAACACAATATCCTCTTTTAGAGTTTTACAAAATAGATCTTCAGAAAAATTTATACATCAATTTACCCCTTTAGACATAGATTTTGTAGCGAATAAGTTTTATAGACATTGGGCTCCCGATTTAGCGATTTTTGTTGAATCAGAGTTTTGGCCAAATTTAATATTTAGAGCAAAAAAAAATAAAATTCCTTCAATTGTCATTAATGCAAGAATTTCAAAAAAAACATACCAAAAATGGAGTATAATTAAAAAAGCTGGTCAAAAACTCTTCAATTGTTTTAATCTCTTTCTTGTTCAAGACAATGAAACACAAAAAATGCTTGAAAAATTTAATATTGCAAATATTAAAAATGTTGGGAATCTAAAATTTCTATCTGAAAAATTGCCTATCAATAAAAATGAGTTATCAAAATTAAAAAAAATGATCTCAAAAAGAAAAGTTATTTTATTGGCTAGCAGTCATAGAAATGAAGAAAAATTGATTATTTCAAAAATCAAAAAATTAAATGAAACCTTCAATGATTTGCTTTTGATAATTGTACCTAGACATATAAATAGATCCTTAGAAATTCAAAAGTATTTAAATTCTAAAAAAATTAATTTTAAAGTTAGGTCAAAAAAAGAAATCATAAAAAAAGAAACTTTTTGCTATTTAGCAGATACCATTGGTGAAATTTCAATATTCTTCTACACTGCCAAAATTGTTATAATTGGTGGCTCTTTTGTAAATCATGGTGGACAAAATCCGATTGAAGCATCCCATTTTAATTGTGCATTAATTCTTGGTCCATTTATGCAAAACTTTCAAAAAATTTCAAAAGATTTATTAAGAAATCAAGCTGCCATTGATGCTGATTCGTCATCAATCGAAAAAATAGTCAGAGATTTAATAATTAATCCTAAAAAAATACAAAAATTGTCTAGAAATTTAAAAGATTTTTGTTTAAATGAAAAACAGAAAGCCAATACAATTTGGAATGAATTAAATCTTTTTTTTAAAAGTCATCTGAAATGATTAAAACGCCTAATTTTTGGTTTAAAAAAAACCATATTTTATCAATTCTTCTATCGCCTTTAGCGTTTATATATTATCAAGGACATTTGTTAAAAAGATTTCTAGAGAAGGAAATTAAGATTACAACTCCAACGATATGCATTGGTAATTTGAATATTGGTGGAACTGGAAAAACTCCAGTAGTAATTGCAGTAAGAAAATTATTATCAAAACATTATAAAAATATTTATGTGATATCTCGGGGATTTAAAAGCATAAATAGAAAACCTAAAATTGTTTCAAATAATGATACTGCTAAAGAGGTGGGTGATGAGGCTTGTGTTCATAAAAAACATGGACATATATGTATTGCAAGAGATAGAAAAGAGGGAGCTTTATTATGTGAAAAATTAATGTCTGATTTAATTATTTTAGATGACGGCTTTCAAAGCAAGAATATAGAAAAAGATATTTCAATTATAGTTTTTGAATCTGACAGAATGTTTGGAAACCAAAAGTTACTTCCTGCTGGTCCATTGAGAGAAAAAATTGAAGATGGAATAAAAAGAGCTGATGCAATAATTTATATTAAAAACGATAATAAAAAAATGCACTTAAAATTTCCTAAATCATTACCTATTTTTTTTGCTTATAAGAAGATTCTTTTTAAAAAAAAACCAAAAAGGAATATCTTTGCTTTCTGTGGATTAGGAAATCCTGAAAATTTTTTTAAAAGTCTTGAAAATTTAGGTTTAGTAATTTCGAAAAAAAAGGTGTTTCCTGATCACCATTATTTTAATAACTCTGAAATTGAAAAATTAATAAAAATTTCAGAAACGGAAAATGTGGACTTGGTGACTACATTAAAAGATTTTGTAAAAATTGATGAAAAATATCAAAATAAGATAATAGTTGCAGATTTAGATATCAATTTTAAGAACAAGGATAAATTCTTAAAATTTTTAAACAAAAAATTAAAATAAATTTGCCTCCATCACTAGCATGGGATCAATTGGAATATTTGACAAATACATGCCCCAATGCAAATGTGGACCTGTGGCCCTTCCGGTCATGCCCACTGACGCTATTAAAGTTCCAGACTTTACAGCTTCACCGACTTCTACAAAAATGTCCTCCAGATGTGCAAAAATAGAGATCAAACCTAAACCGTGATCTATAATTATAGTGTTACCAGTAAAAAACATATTTCTAGCTAACATTGTAACAACGCCATTATTGGGTGAAAAAATTTTCTTTCCCATCGGTGCCGCAATATCTAGGCCATAATGAGGTCTTTTTGGTATTTTATTCAAAATTCTCTGACTACCGTAAACTCCTGAAATTCTACCTTTAACCGGTAAACTAAACTTGTTAGAAAAAATTTTTTTATTTATTCGATTTTTTTTTGCCAAGTTTATTTTTTTTTTATCTTGAATAATCTGATCCAAGTCCTCATTTGAGGGTTCTACTTTTCTTTTCGGAAGATTGTTTATTCTTTCTACTTTATATTTTTTTTTTTCAATATTATGACTATATTTTTTACCATTAACATTAAAAATAGCTGCACTCTTGTAGTTTCTTCCAAAACCAAAAATAAAAAAACCATCTTTTGAAATTTCCATAGATTTTCCATCAATAGATATTTTATCATTAGCATCCGCTTTACCCACAATCAATCCTCCAGTACAGAAACATCCTCTAATTTTTTTAAAAAACTCTGTTTCTTCAGCTTCAATGTTATTTGAAAAACAAAAAATAAGAATAAAAATCAAATTATAACTTTTTAGCATCAATTTTACTATCACTAAACTCAATTGTGACAATGTCTCCTTTGGTTATTTCTTCGCTTTTTTTGATAATTCTATTTTTTTTTCTGACTACACTAAATCCTCTTTTTAATATTTTTTTGTATGATAATGACTCTAATAGTTTTTTCTTCTCACTAGCTTGAAATTTGTATAACGCAATCTTTTCAGAAATTAATCCAAATAGCTTAATATTCTTCATTTTTTCATCAATTAAAAGGAATTTATTTTTAAAGTTGTAAAAGTTCAGATAATCTGAAAATACTTTAATATTTGTTTGCTTTTCTTTGAAAATTGAAATTAAAAAATTTTTCAACTTTACCTCAAATAAATCTAACGTTTGATAATTTTTTTCAATAATTGCATTTGAAGTTATCAATTGAAGAGAAATATTTTTTAAATCGTTTTTTTGAAAATCTAATTTTTTTCTAACTAACTTTAATAAATTTAATGATGTTTGTCTAAGTTTAAAATCGAGCTCTTCCCTCACAGGCACTGCAAACTCAGCTGCTGCAGTTGGTGTTGGTGCTCTCAGATCAGAAACAAAGTCGCATAATGTTGTATCTGTTTCGTGTCCAATAGCAGAAATTATGGGTATCGGAAATTTGTATAATTTTCTAACTAACTTTTCATCATTAAAGGCCATCAAATCTTCCATACTTCCACCTCCTCTTGCTAATATAATAAGATCTAAATCAAATTGATTTTCTTCTATAATTCTTAGCATATTTATTATTTGATTAACACACTCTCTTCCTTGCACATTAACTGGGAACAAAACTAAATTTGATGGAAATCTATTTTCTATTCTGTGAACAATATCATTAAATACCACTCCTGATTCCGATGTTATTACACCAATTCTCTGAGGGATTAGTGGTAAATTCATTTTATGTTTTTTTTCAAATAAGCCTTCATCCAATAGTTTTTTTTTTAGAATCTCTAATCGTTTAAGTATATTTCCTTCACCTTCGTCTTCCATTTTGTCTATTATGATTTGATACTTAGACTGCGGTGAATAAACTGATACCTTTCCTGTTATCTCAACATTTTGTCCTTCTAAAGGAATTGATCTTAGAGATCTTACATTCGTCCTCCAACACACACAGGAGATAGTTTCGTCGTTATCTTTTAATGTTAAATAAATATGTCCAGAATTATGTTTTTTTATTTGAGATATTTCGCCCTTAACTTTGAGATAATTAAAGTTTCCTTCCATAATTTTTTTTATGGAATGATTTAGTTCTGATACTGTATACTCTATTATATTATTTAAATTATCCATATAAAATTATATTGAATGAATAATTTTATAAAGTAAAAGGAATTTTTTTTGAATATTCTTGTTTTAGGTAGTGGTGGTCGTGAACATGCTTTATGTTGGAAAATTAAACAATCACCTAATTGTAAAAAACTTTTTTGTATACCTGGAAATGGAGGGATTTCATCAATTGCTGAATGCTTTGAAATCGATCCAAGAAAAAAATTAAAAATTTATAATTTTTGTATCAAATACTCAATTGATTTTGTTGTTATTGGTCCAGAAACCTATCTTGAGCAAGGTTTGAGTGATTATTTAATTAAAAAAAATATTGCCGTTTTTGGACCTTCAAAACAAGCATCCAAACTTGAAACTTCTAAAGTTTTTTCAAAACAATTTATGAAAAAATTTGATATTCCAACTGCTAAATATAAAAAATTTAGTAATTTTGAAAAAGCTAAGCAATACATTAAAAAAAACAAGGGTCCTTATGTCATCAAAGTGAGTGGATTAGCAGCCGGAAAAGGTGTGCTAATTTCTTCAAAATCTGCTGAAGCCATTAAAAACTGTTACGAAATTTTAATTAAAAAAAAATTTGGTGCATCTGGAAATCAAATCTTAATTGAAGAATATTTGCAAGGATTTGAAATTAGTTATTTTATTTATATTGATAAAAAAAACTATTTACCCATTGATTATGCTCTAGATCATAAAAAACTTTTTGATGGAGAAAATGGTCCAAATACAGGTGGTATGGGTGCATTTACACCCTCGAATAAAATTAACTCAAAAATTAAAAAAAAAATAATAAAAGAAATAGTAGATCCAACTTTTCAAGGATTAAAAAGATGTGATCTGACCTATAGGGGCGTATTATTTTTAGGATTAATTATTACAAAAAATGGTCCTAAAGTTATTGAATATAATGTACGATTTGGTGATCCTGAGTGTCAAGTGATAATGAGAAGATATAAATCTGATATTGTAAAAGACTTGAGAAATGTTTCGAATGATAAACTTTACTTAACAAAATTAAAACAGAGTTCAGAGCAGTGTTTATGTGTTGTGTTAACATCTAAGGGATATCCTCTTAAATTTAAAAAAAATATTTTAATAAATAATTTAAATAAAATAAATTATCAAAATGAGATTGAAATTTTTCATTCAGGAACTGAAAAAAAAAAAGATAAAATTTACTCATCCGGAGGCAGAGTCTTGTCTGTGACTGCCGCGGGTAAAAATATCAAAATTGTTAGAAAAAAAGTTTACGATACTTTAAAAAAATTGAATTGGAAAAATGGTTTTTATAGAAAAGACATTGGTAAATAGTTTTAGAATTTAGTGTCTCTTCTCTTTAAAAAACGATCTAATTAATTTCAAACTTTTATCCTCACTGAAGCCACCAAAATATTGAGATTCTTTTTGGGAAAAATAATACTTTTTTTTTATATTTTTTTGAATCTGTTTAAAACTTTGGTTGTAAGCTCCAAAAAATACTTTTTTTATTCTTGATTGGTGAATTGCTGCTTCACACATTATACATGGTTCAAGAGTAACATATAGTATGTAATCTGATAATCTATAAGATTTTAAAAAATTACATGCAGATCTTATTGCTAATATTTCTGCATGAGCAGTAACATCATTATTTCTAATCACTGAATTTCTCGCGTAACTAATAAGCTTAGAATTTAAATCAACTATCACACAACCAACGGGAACGTCGTCAGTATCTTTGCAACTTTTGGCTAATTTTAATGCTAATGACATTGGATCTTTTATATATTGGTATCTATTTAATTTATAATCTCTCAATTTTAACTTTTTCCTGACGTGAAAACTTTTCAAATTCATACAAATTACAATTTGCCTTTCTCCAAATATTACATTTGGAAATTAATCGAAACTTTTGAGCCTGAGATATTGGTGTAGGACCATATTCTATTGCAATACATTTTCCATCTGGCCAGAAAACTATATCTCCATATTCTATAATAGATTTTGCATCACTTTCGAGTGGAAAATTTATATCAAAATTTAAATAATGCTCATTACTCCATTTATTAATTGAATTACAAGGTGACATTTCAAAAATCTTTCTTGATGTAAAAGTTTTTTTTAGACAAACCAAAATTGAGGTATCATGAATTGTTATTTTACATTTTTTTAGCATATGCTAACTTAACTTATAACAAATTCTACTTTTATGAATCAACCTATTATTGGAATAACACTTGATCAAGAGAATAAAAAAACTTATTCAAATTTTCCTTGGTATGCATCTAGAAAGAATTATGCCGACTGCGTGACGTTATGTAATGGTGTTCCTATTTTTCTGCCTCATTTTGAAAGTAGAATTAATGACTATTTGGAAATAATAAACGGTTTAATAATTACAGGAGGAGATTTTGATGTAAATCCTAACCTCTATGGGGAGAAAGATATTAATCCTAAAGTGACACTTAAACCTAGTAGAACAGACTTTGAATTTAAAATCACTGAAATGGCAATGAGAAAAAAAATTCCTGTTCTTGGTATTTGCGGAGGGCAACAACTTTTAAACGTAATTCTTGGCGGTTCGCTTTTTCAGCATATTCCTGATGCATATAAAACAAATATTGCTCATGAACAAAAAAATCCAAGAGACCAAGCAAGCCATTGGGTAAATATAATTACAAACAGTAAATTATTCTCAATAACAAAAAAAGGAAAAATGTTCGTTAATTCAGCACATCACCAATCAGTTAAAACAATTTCAAAAAATGTAGTTATAAATGCCACTGCACCTGACGGAGTGATTGAAGGAATAGAATTTAATGAACTAGATTTTTGTCTTGGTATTCAATGGCACCCTGAATTTCTTATTGACGATTCTGATATAAAAATTTTCTCAGCACTTATTGAATCAGCTAAAAAAATTGAAAAATAAAGTTATTAGATTAGTAAAAGTTATATCCCGTTCAGGATTTTGTTCTCGAAGAGAAGCAGAAAAATTAATAGATGAAGGGAAAGTTTTTGTAGACGGTTTTGTTTATAAAAATCATGTAATAAGTCCAGATCAAATTAAGAGAATTCGTATTAACAAAAAAAATATAGTTATTCCTGAAACAAGAGTATGGTGCTTTAATAAATCAATTGGTTTGATTTGCTCAAATAGTAATCAATATGGAAAAAAAAGAATATTTGATGTGCTTCCGAAATGCTTACCAAGATTAGTTTCTGTTGGAAGATTAGATCTAAATTCACAGGGATTATTATTACTCACAAATAATACAGAACTTTCATCTTTTTTAGAAAATCCTAAAAATAAAATTGTTAGAAAATACTTAGTAACCGTAAAAGGAGATATCAAAAAAATAGATATAAATGCCTTAAAAAAAGGTGTGAAGATTGAAGGGATCAAATATAAATCTATAGATTTAAAAATATTTAAAAAAAACCATAATCATATTTTAAAATTTGATTTAAAAGAAGGGAAAAACAGAGAGATAAGAAAAATTTGTAGTTTTTATAAACTGAAGATTGACAAATTGAAAAGAATTCAATTTGGACCTTTTAAAATTGATTCATTAAAATTAAATAATATTCTAGAAATTGATAAAATTGATCTTAAAAAGAAGTTAAAAGAACTAGGTTTTAAAAATGAGAATTATTTCAGGTAAGCTTAAAAAAAGTAAAATAATTAGTCCTAGTAAATTAAATGTAAGGCCAACTTCTAATCGTGCAAAAGAAATGATTTTTAGTACATTGGAATCGATTTTAATTAAACAAAATAATTCAATGAATGATTCTAATGTTCTTGACGGTTTTTGTGGCACTGGATCTTTAGGAATTGAAACCATATCTAGAGGCGCAAAACTTGTAACTTTCATCGATAATTCTTACAAATCTCTTAAAATTGCAAAAGAAAACTGCAAGAAATTAAATATTTTATCGCAGTGTAGTTTTTATAAATATGATTTAACAAAGAAAATTGAAATGAAAAAGAAATTTGATATCTTTTTTATTGATGCTCCATATATAAAAAAAATTTCCAACTGTGTAATTTTAAACTTGATTTATTGTAAACTTTTAAACGAAGGTTCTATTGGTATTGTTGAAACGTTTAAAACAGAAGAAATATATAAAAATGATAATGTAGACTTAATAAAAATCAAAATGATTGGAAATTCAAAATTTTCATTTGTAAGAATAAGTTAATTATTTTCGTCCAAAAAGTTTTTCAATTTGATTTAAATTTAGTTCTATATAAGTGGGTCTTCCATGATTGCATTGACCTGAGAACGGAGTAGCTTCCATTTCTCTAAGGAGTTTATTCATTTCGTCTTGATACATTTTCCTACCAGCTCTAATTGAACCATGACAAGCCATTGATGAGCAAATTTTATTAATAGTTGTTTCTAGAATTTGACTATCACCAATTTCTATCAATTCTGAAATTAAATCCTTTACAAGCAAATTTAAATTACAATTTGTTAATATTAATGGTACTTCTCTGACTATGATTGATTCGTTTGAAAACCTCTCAATTAGCAACCCGTATTTTGCTAAAAAGTTTTGATGATTTAAAAGTACATTTAGTTCTTCAGAGTTAACTTCTATGATTTCAGGTATTAACAGCACCTGAATTTCTAAATTATTTTGATAATAATTTTTTTTTAACTTTTCATAAACTATTCTTTCATGTGCAGCATGCTGATCAATTATTACGATACCATTTTTTGTTTGTGAGATAATATAAGTTTCATGAAATTGGCTTTTAGCAAAACCCAAAGGATAATCTTGATGAATTTCTTCTGCATAATTTTCCTTAGTTTCATTAATGTTAAAATTATTTGATAAAAAAGGATCTTCGATATTATTTGTTACAAAATTTAGATTGGTTGTATTTTTGTTTATGACATCTAAAGTCTTCAAAGTGTTAACCGTACTTGATTTATGCCCAGCAGATTCAAGACCTTTTTTAATTGATCTTATTAATAACAATCTAAGGTTTTCCATATTTTTAAAACGAACCTCACTTTTTGTTGGATGCACATTTATATCAATATTTTCTAATGGTGAGCTTATAAAAAGAACCGCTTGAGGAAATCTATCATATGAAACGAAGTCTTTGTAAGCTATTTTAATTGCATTATATAAATACCTATCATGGACTGGTCTTTCGTTAACAAAAGTAAACTGCTTTGAACTATTAGAATGATGAAAAGTTGGGAGACCTATAAAACCATAAAAATTATAGAAATCTGTCTTTTCGTTAAACCATACTAGATTTTTGAAAAACTCAGTTCCGAATAATGACACAATTCTATTTTCTAACTTTTTGTTAAAATTAGTGTCATTCGACACTGGAGAAGAAATAATTTTTTTATTATTACTAAAAAAATTAAATTCAATATTGGGTTTGGAAAGTGCTAATTTTTGAATACATTGCTTAATTAATAAAGTTTCATAATTTTCAGTTTTTAAGAACTTTAATCTTGCTGGGGTTGTGTAAAACAAATCATTGACTTCAATTGTTGTACCCATTTTTCTAGGTGAGGGTCTAGGGGCCTCAACAAGTCCAGAATTTACCCCAAATCTCAAACCCTCGTTTGAATTAGACACACTCGTGTATATTTTCATTCTAGATATTGATGCGATTGAAGACAATGCCTCTCCTCTAAAACCTAATGTACTAATTCTTGATAAGTTTAAATCTGCTAATTTAGATGTGGCATGTCTTTTAAATGCCAACTGCACATCTTTTGATTTTATACCAACTCCATTGTCTGAAACCCTGATTTCAGTCTTTCCGCCATTTCTCACATAGATGTCAATAGAAGAAGATTTAGCATCTATGCTATTTTCAACCAGTTCTTTTACAACTGATGATGGTCTTTCAATAACCTCTCCTGCAGAAATTTTATTTATTAACTCTTGAGGTAATTCCTTTATTTCATTCATCTTTAAGATATTTTTTTGTAAGAATTTTACCTTCCTCAACAGCAGGTTGATCAAATGGATTTATATTTAAAAGATAACATGAGGAGATAGTTTCTAAAAAAAAATGCATTAACAATGATCCTAAACTAATTTCATCTAAGAAATCAATGTTGATTTTTCTTAAAGGAATTTTTTTTTTTTTTATTGTATCAAAGGTTGCTCTTTGTTCAGCCTTGAATAAGCTTTCCATATTCTTTCTTTCTAGTGGTGAATACATAAATTTTTTGGAAATAGTTGTTTTTAGACTGAAGCTTTTACAATAACGATCAATTCCAACAATACTTATAAACTTATCTTTTGGACCATCTAAATAAAGCTGTAGCTGACTATGTTGATCAATAGTTCCAATCGCATTTATTGGAGTTGACCCTTTACCTTTTTTTCCAATACTTTCTCCCCAGAGTTGTCTGTACCACAAAGAAAAATTAATCATAGCATCTGAGTATGGCATTAAGACAAATTGTTTAATCTTAGAACGCATTAGTTTAAAACTGTAGTATGCTGACAAAATTGGTTTTACTGATAGCAAATCTCTAGCATTTTGAAAATCTTTTAGAACCTCTTTTCCCCCACTCACAATTCCTTCAATATCAACTGAACAAAGTAGGGCTGGGAAAAGAGCCACATTAGAAAATATTGAAAAGCGTCCACCTATTTTATTGTCATGAATTAAATAATCGCAATTTGTTTCCTCATGTATCTTTTTTAAAGTACTTGCTTTATTTTCTGTAATAATTAAAAGTTTGGATTCCAACTTAATTTTTTTTTTTTTTGAAAAAATTATTTATAAAAAAAAATTGGCATAGAGTTTCTATTGTTTCTCCAGATTTCGAGATCACAATAACTGCTGTTTTTTTTAGATTTATATCATTTAAAATATTAAGTATTGGAGCTGGGTCTACATTTTCGATAAAATGTAAAGATGGAAAATTGTTGTTAAAATTTTTAGTTTTATTAATATCGCATAGAGTCTTTCCTCCCAAACTGGATCCACCGGTACCACAAATTAAAATATATTTGAATTTTCTATACTTTTTTACCATATTTTCAATTTCTTTAAGATAAATATTGTTGTTAACAATTGATAAACATGGAAGATTTAATTCTTCAATTGATTTATTTATTTGAGTATAAACTTTTTCTAACTTATTTTTTTCGGATTTAGAGATTTTATAGTCAATGTTGAAAAAAGTTTGTTCATATCTCATTAAGAGGAATCTCCAACGATTGTAAAAAATAATTCGCTTGGTTTAAAAAAATCTTTACAAACATTATTTACAAATTCTAAATCAAGATCTTTAATAATTTTTGATCGTTTATTAAAATAATCAATTCCAAGCTTGTATGTTTGTACAGTATTTAATAATGCAGCAATAGATTTTGTACTTGAAAAACTTCTAGAAAATGAGCCAATGAAGTATGACTTAGCATTATCTAATTCTTCCTGAGAAATCCCTTTTTCTCTAATTTTGGACCACTCTTTTTTAAGTAGTTTGAGGGTTGTTTTTACATTTTCATTTTTTGTTTGAAATCCACCAAGTATAATTCCACCTCCAGCATTTGGTAGTAAGTAAGAATAAATTGAATAAACTAATCCATTTTCTTCTCTTATTTTTTTATAAAGTTTAGATTGGAAACCACCACCACCTAATACATAATTTGCTATTCTTGCTGCAAAGTATTTTTCATCATCTCTAGATAAACCAATATGCCCAAAAAAAACTGATGTTTGGGGAGATTTTTTTTTTATTCTCAATTCTCCAGTTTTTACTTTTTCTATTTCTTTTATAATAAAGTTTTTTGGATCCCCTTTAGGCAAATCGCCAAATGTTGAATCTAATTGTTTTTTCATTTCTGATTTTGATATATCTCCAGAGATACCAATAATCAAATTTGACTTAGTAAAAAAAAATTTTATGTATTCTTCTAAATCAGGTTTTTTAATATTTTTTATTGATTTTAAGGATCCTTCAACATTTCGTGAAAATTTATGATCCAAGTAAAAATTTTTTTCAAATTGTTGCGATGAAAAAGATCGAATATTTGATTCATTAATTTTAATACTGGAGATTATCTGGTTTCTTATTTTTTCAATCTCTTCTGAATCAAAACGTGGTTCAAGTATAGCTCTTCTTAAAAGCTCAAAACTTTTTTTTTTATTTTTTGATATCGTCTGAAAGGTTATAGAAAATTCGTCTTTAGAGGATCTAAAATCAATTTTCATTCCTAGATCATTCATTTCTTCTTTGAATTCCTTACTACTTAAATTTCCTGCTCCTTCGTCTAATAAAGCTGCAACAAATGTCGAAGTTCCCTCCTTAGTTAGAGGATCAAAATATGCTCCACCTTTAAAAGTAAGATTCATGCTTATTATTGGAATTGAATTATCCTCAACAATCCAAGCTCTAATATTTTTATCGGATACAATTTCTTCAACATCCAAAGCAAAAAGGTTTATTGAATTAAAAAAAAAGAATAGAAAAACATATACAATCATTTTATCCTAGCAAACCTGTTACGTAATTCTTGTTGTTTAAGAATTTTTTGAGCTCATTTTTCACATCATCAAGTGTTATCTCATCCAAGAATTCATTCCAACTCTCAATTTCTTCTAATTCAATTCCAATAGATAATGCTTCGCCAATTATTTGAGCAGGTTGAAAAATACTATCTCTCAAGTAAACTGATTCATAATCATATTTTTTTTTCTGAAGTTTGAATTTATCCTCCGTAATCCCATCAACTAAAGATTTTTGCATTATATTATATATGTGCTTTTCTAAATCATCAATTTTAGTGTTTTCATTTGGAATTGCATAAAAGTTTACAGTAGCTTTATCTCTTGTCATACCTTGATAATATCCCCCAATTGACGAAACTAATTTTTTTTTTTCAACTAATTCTGTATACAAAATACTTGTAGATCCACCAGAAAGAATTTTTAAACCTAAGTCAAGGGCAATTCCATTTTTTATAGATTCTCTGTAGGAAAAGGTTTTAAATGAACGTTTCCAAATTTTTTGTTTGACATTTTCGTCATCATAATTGATTCTAATATTTGTTTTTAAATCAGGATCATTTAATTTAATTCTTTCAATATCTTTTTGATTTTTGTTCTTAATTTTACCAAAATATTTTTTTGAATATTCTTTTGCTTTTTTTAAACTTACATCACCTGATAAAATTAAAATTGCATTTTTTGGGTTATAATAATCATTATAGAATTTTCTAACATCATTTTTTGTAAGTGCTTTAATCTCATGCTCCCAACCAATTATAGGTGTTCCATAGGTGTGATTGGGAAATAAACTTTTTCTTATTGATTCATCGAGAATAGATGAAGGTCTGCTGTCTATTCTCTGATATCTTTCCTCTAAAATGACCTTTTTTTCAGTCTCGACTTGTTCACTAGTTAAAGTAAGGTTTACCATCCTATCTGCCTCTAATTCCACAATCTTCTCTAAATGTTCAGACGGTACAATTTGATAATAGGCGGTATAATCAAAACTTGTGAAGGCATTTTCAGTTCCGCCATTTGTAGATATATATTTTGAATAATATCCGCCTGGATACTTTTTTGTGCCTTTAAACATTAGATGTTCCAAAAAATGAGCTAACCCACTTTTACCATATTCTTCGTCAATTGAGCCTACATTATACCAGATCATTTGTGATACAACTGGAGCTCTTTTGTTCTCAATTACTACAACCTGCAAACCATTTTTTAATTCAAATTGTTTCGCATTAAAAATTTTTGATTTTAAATTATCAAAAGACAAAAGGAAGAAGAAAAAAAAAAAAAGTTTCATTGGGAATTATTTAATTTTAGGAAATTCTTCAAGATCTTTTATAAAAGTTTCACCTGTTAGAAATTCTGGATTATTTAAATCTGAGGTGTTTCCACTTTGATAATTATTACTGAAATTGTATTCCATATTATTTTTATAAGAATCTGGAATGTATCGCCTTGAAAAGTTGTAACCTTTGTCATATGTAGGTCTATAATATAAATTACCATTCCTAAAATTATTAACAGATTGTGAATAAACCCATTGACCAACTGAGAACTTTTTATTTCTTCTAAACTTTTCAATGGAGTCGGAGGGAGATTTGGCAGAAGGTACAAAGTTTTTAGGTGCAACAAAATTTTGAGCTTTAGGGATTACAAACATTTCGTTACTTTCTTGATCTTGAACTAAAAAATCTTGATTTATCATTTGTTTATCCTGAACATTGTAAGTGTTTCTAGACTGAATGAGAGGCTTTGATTCAAAATCCGGAGGCAAAACCAGTTCTGGCGTTTCCGCTGCGATATTGTCTTCAATGGATGGCTTAGACAAACCTGAAATGTTTTTTAATGATTCGCATGAACTTAAAAAAAATAATGAAATCAACATTAATGTCCTTGTATATTTTCTAATCGAAATCATCGCATTTATATCCTCCATTCATATAATCATTTGTAACTCTTATACAATTATTTTCTATTCCATATAATTCCATTCTTTCTTCTTCCGACAAATTATTTGAATTATTGCCGTTGACATTTTCATTAATTATTAGGTTATCACCGAAAGAATTCTCTGTTTGAGCCCCAAATCCAAATCTTTGTGTAGGGGTAAATCCGTAATAACCATCATTAGGTTCTATTGAATATTGAGGGAATGGCGGCGGAGGCGGTGCAGGTAAAGGTGAACCGTTTGGACTCACACTGTAATATTGTCTTGCACTTCTGTACACCGGATCATAAAACTGAGGAACTAATTCATTTTGCTGCATATTAAAATCGTTTGGATTATTATATTGGTTAGCAAAATCATTTTCCATATTCGGAGTATCAAAATTTGGAATTTCGTAAACTTCTTCAATAACAACGGCTTCATTTTCCTCTGGTTCTTCATCTTCCCAAAGTCCAACTGCTGAATCATAAACATAAGTTCCAGCATCAGTTATAGAATTCCAACCAGATTCAATTGTAGAACATGAATTTAGAAAAAAAGTAAAAATTAAAGTTAATAAAATTGTTTTACTTTTTTTTCTTAATAGTAATGTAAGTAAAAGATTGTTCATAGAATAGTTAACACTAAATGTTGTTTTTAATTTCAATATGTTAATACATATAGTATAATATAATAGATAGCATTTGTTAATATATTTTAAAAGAATATATTTATTTTTTTGGTTCTTTGTTAAAAAAAAAATTTGAACTTATGAAAACTATTGCACCTAAAGAAATAAACAGATCAGCGAAATTGAAAGCCGGCCAATGATAATTTGAAATATGAACATCAATAAAATCGACAACATAAGAATCTTTTACTCTGTCAAATCCATTTCCAAGTGCACCTCCCAAAATCATACTCAAAGCTAGAGTTTCATAAATAATTTTTGTTTTTAACATCCATACAAAAATAAAAATAGATGCAAACATTGAAAAAATTCCTAGATAAAATGAAATATCTAAATCTGCTAATAAACCAAAACTTATCCCCTTGTTAATAACATATACTAAATCAATAAAGGAAGTTATTTTAACACCATAAATTAACAACTCGCTATTTAGAACTACAAAATATTTACTTAATTGATCAACAAAAAATAATAGTATCGAAAGTAAAAAAAATAAAAATTTTCTTAAATCAAGATGTTTTAATAGCTTCATCACACCTATTACAAATCATATCCTTATTCAAATCGTTGAAAAACTTCCAACAACGTTCACATTTTTTTCCAAAAATCTTTTCTACTTTTACATAAATATTTTTGTCCTCTTCAAAACACTTAAATTCTTCATCTTTTTTGAGACTAATGTTAGTTTTAGAAGTAATAAATAAATCATTTAACTCAAGTTGTTCCACCAATAAATAATATTTTTCCTCCTTAAAATAGAGAGAAACTTGACATTCTAAACTTGATTTAATTAATTTTTCAATCCTTTTTGTCTCAATCGCGTTATTTACGGCTTTCTTAATTTTAATTATCTCATCCCATTTTTTTATTACATCATTATTTTCCCATTCACTTGGAAAGCTCTCATATAAATCAAAATGACAACTTTCAATTGCGTTGTTGTCAACTTCTTTTTTCCAAGTTTGCCAGGCTTCTTCACTTGTAAAAACTAGTACGGGAGATAACCAATTTATTAATGTTTTAAATACATCTACCATAACTGTTCTAGCTGAGTTTCGTTTTAAGGATTTTTTTTGATCGCAGTATAAAGTATCTTTTCTTACATCAAAAAAAAGTGAAGAAAGTTCATTGTTACAAAAATTTGAAATTATTTGGTAAACACTGTAAAAATTATAGTTTTTAAAACTTGCTATTACATTTGTATTTATTTCGAATAGTCTCGAACGAATGTATTTTTCTAATTCTGGTAAATTTTTGTGCTCAATTTTTTCCTCTTCATTCCAATCTTTTAAATTGCCTAACAAAAACCTTATAGAATTTCTAATTTTTCTGTATGTCTCAGTTTGTCTGTTTAAACTCTCAAAACTTATTCTTAAATCTTCATTATAGTTACTGGTTGCAACCCATAATCTCAGTATATCAGCTCCATATTTATCAATCACATCATTTGGAGAAATCACATTACCCATAGATTTTGACATTTTTTTTCCATTACTATCAAGTACGAAACCATGAGTTAAAACTGATTTATAAGGGCTCTCTCCATAATTTGCACATGATTGAAGTAAAGAGGATTGAAACCATCCTCTATGTTGGTCAGAGCCTTCTAAGTATAAATCCGCTTTTTCTGTTATGCCTCTATTTTTAATAACAAACGCGTGGCTTGAACCTGAATCAAACCAAACATCTAAAATGTCTTCAACTTTTTCATAGTTTTTAGGGTTATATTTTTCCGTTAAAAAAAAATCTACTGGTTTCGAAAACCAAATATCTGTTCCATTTTCTTTTATAAGTTTTAATATTTTTTTATTAATCTCAGGATCAACTAGGGGGATGTTATTTATTTTATCCATAATGATAGTGATTGGAACACCCCAAGACCTTTGCCTTGAAACACACCAATCAGGACGATCTTCAATCATTGATTTTATTCTATTTTTACTTGACGGCGGATACCATTTAACATCTTCTATTGATTCAAGAGCTGTTGATCGAAGATTTTTTTTTGACATTGAAATAAACCATTGCGATGTAGTTCTGTATATGAGTGGTGCTTTAGACCTCCAAGAGTGAGGATAACTATGAACAAAATCATCGCAAGCTATCAACATTTTCTTCTTTCCTAATTCCTCAATTATTAAATCATCAGCTTTAAAGATATGTACTCCAGAAAAAAATGGCACCTCGTCGTAATAAAGCCCTTTATCTGCAATCATTTTTGGAGGAGAAATATTATTTTTTTTACCTAAGTCAAAATCTTCAATTCCATGCCCAGGAGCTATATGAACAAACCCCGTGCCAGTATCATCTGTTACATGGTTGCCAGCCAGCAAAGGAACATTAAAGTTAAAGCCTAAGTTTTTTAGTGGATGATAACAATTAAGTCCTTCCAGCTCTTTGCCTTCAAACTCTTTTTCAATTTGGAATTTATTTAATTCATTTTTTTCTGAAAATGATTTGAATAATTTCTTTGAGAAAAGAATCTTTTCTCCCTTAAAAATATTAAATTTTTCGTAACTCTTTTCAAAAATCACTTTTTGATAAATTAAACTTTTATCATAAGCAATCGCTCTATTTCCAGGTAATGTCCAGGGTGTTGTTGTCCAAATAACTAAATTTGTATCGTGATCCCCTTTAATAGGAAACTTCACAAAAATAGATTTTGATTTTTTATCTTTATATTCCACTTCCGCTTCAGCAAGAGCTGTCTGCTCAACAACTGACCACATCACCGGCTTATTACCTAAATAAAGTCTTCCTTCTTCAAAACATCTTAAGAGTTCAGCTACAATAATTCCTTCAGATTCTTTAGTCATCGTGGTATAAATATTTTTCCAATCGCAACTGATACCTAATCTTTCAAACTCTGCTGATTGGATGTCAATCCATTCTTTTGCAAAGTCTCTACATTCAGCCCTAAATTTTAAATTATTAGTTTCATTTTTATCCTTTCCTGCTTTTTTATATTTTTCTTCTATCTTCCACTCAATCGGCAAACCATGACAATCCCATCCCGGGACATAATCTACATCAAAGCCTAGTTTATAATAATATCTGTTAATAATATCTTTTAAGATTTTATTTAGAGCGTGTCCTAAATGAATATTACCATTTGCATAAGGGGGACCATCGTGAAGAATAAAGAGCTTTCGACCTTTATTTATTTGTTTAATCTTATTTGAAAAATCCAATTGCTTCCAAAATTGAATCCACTTAATTTCGTTTTTAGAGAGATTAGCCCTCATCGAAAAGGAGGTATTTGGTAAATTAATCGTTTGAGAAAGATTTTCCATTTAAATATTTTTTGCAGTTAGATATGTCATTACTTATTTGAGATTTCAACTGTTCTATATTCTCAAATTTTCTTTCTTCCCTTATAAAGAATTTAAATGTAACTTCAATTAATTCTGAATAAATATTTTTTTCAAAATCAAAAATATGTATTTCTAATAGAGGTTCTGATTTTGAAAATGTTGGTTTAACACCATAATTTGCAATACCAAAAAAACAATTAGTTAAATTATTTTTAAAATGAATTTCAACTGCGTAAACACCATATTTTAACTCAGAATAATTATTAATTTTTAGATTAGCAGTTGGAAACCCCAGACCCTTCCCCACACCATTTCCCCTAACTACTCTAGATATAATTGACCAATCTCTTCCTAAAATTTGTTTAGCTCTAGATAGATCCCCTTTTTTAAGAAACACTCTAATTTCAGAGGATGAAATATTTCTTACATTTTGTTTTTTAAATTCCTTAACTGATATAAATTTAAAGCTTTTAGATTTAAGTGAATATTTGTTTAAAAGTTCAATTGTTCCAGATTGTTTGTGACCAAAGACAAAATCAAACCCAGTTATTAGGTAGCTAACTTTCATTTTTTTTATCAAAATATCTTCAATGAACTGTTCAGCGGTAATTTTAGAAAAATTATGAGTAAATTTAAAACTAAAATAATAATCAACTCCAAGTTTTTTTATTTCTTCAAATTTTTTTCTAAAGGGTGTAATTCTAAAATTTTTAAATTCCGTTTTAAAAAAACATTTTGGGTGTGGTTCAAAAGTAACGATTGATAGTTTTTTCTTTTTATCCTTAGAAATCGCTTTAGCCTTATTTATAACTTCTCTATGCCCCAAGTGCACTCCGTCAAAATTACCAATCGCAACAATTGAATATAATGCTTTTTTAGGGATTTTATTAAATTTTATTAACTCCATTATTTATTCTTTGAGTTGACCAAAATTTCTGCTTCTCCGTCGAGAACTTTTGTAACATTGTTACAACAGAAAGTTTCTAATAAAATTCTTTTTTTTGGTATTATAATTGATTTAACTTTTACTTTAGTAACAATTTCATCTCCAGGGTATACAGGAGCTAAAAATTGTAAAGATTGTTTTACATAGATACAACCCGGACCTGGCAACTTGGTTCCAATTACAGCTGATATATAGCTAGCTGACAAAAAACCATGTGCAATTTTATTTTTAAAAATTGAATTTTTTGCAAATTCTTTATTGATGTGAATAGGGTTTGTATCACCTGTAATCTTTGCGAATGTATCTATGTCCTCGTCCTTAACTAGAGAAATCAATTCAGCTTCTTGACCTACAAAAATATCCTCAAGAAAATATCCATGACATTTTTCATAATATTTTACATTCATTATAATTTACTCCTTGATTTAAATTAATTCATTGAAATTTTCTGTATCTTAAATTTATTTATTAATTATAGTAGCTTAAATATATAATGACTTCTATTGCAAAAATATCGTGTATCCTTATAGGAATAAGTTTTTCTTTAAGACTACATACACCAATAGCTTTTGGAGCTTCAATCGCACTTGCTTTGACATTTATTTTGATCGAAGAAAAAATAAAAAATTTTTCAGTCTTTAAATTGATCACAAAAAATCCAATAGTTCCTTATTTTTTTTTAACTTTATTGTCTTTTTCAATTAGTTCAATTCTTTCAATTTTACCTTTTAGATCATTTTTAGTTACAATATATTTTTTTTCTTTCTTCATAATTTGCTATCTGCTTTTTTCTTTCTTAAAAAAAAAACATGAAAGATTATTATTAACTTTAAACTTTCTAATAATATCTATTTTTTTTTCAGTTTTTCTGGTATTTTTTTATAATATTTCAAATTTTAAAAGTGTGTATTTAGTAAATTATGAAGTTAGAAAATATAAAGGTTTTGTCAATTTATTAACCATACTTGTTTTTTTATCTCCATTATTTGAGAGTGTTGTGAGAAAACAAAAACCTTTTCTTTCATCAATTATGATCATTCTTATCTTCCCGATAATATATTTAAGTAATTGTAATTCTGCGGTATTGGGTATTATTGGAGGTTTTGTTTGGCTTCTAACATTTTGGGTTATAAATAAATCAAAAAATAAAAAAAAAGCAACACTTACCATTGCCGTAACCCTATTCATAGCAATTATTAGCTTGTTTAACAGTCTGTCCTACAAGTTAGATAAAGTTGTAACACGTAATGAAAGTTTTTTAATTTCAACTAAAATTTTAGATGCGCATCGTCAAATCATATGGGGATTTTCATTTTTAGAATTTAAAAAAAACCCTTTTTTTGGAGTTGGACCAGATACTTCTAATTTTGTAAATAATAGCCAAAATGTTATTGGTCATCCTTTGACGGGCGACATGACATACATTCCAAGCCATCCTCATAACTTTTTTGTTGAATTATTACTTGAAACTGGAATTTTTGGGTTATTAAACTTTTTATTATTAGTTTTTTTTACCAATTATTTCTTAATGAAAAGATTAAATTTTTACGGTAGAAAATATATCATTTTCTTTAATGGCTATTTTTGGTCAGCATCATTGGTGAACTTTTCATTCTGGGCTGCTTGGTGGCAAGGAAGTTATTTTCTGATTCTGACTTTACTTTATAGTGTATTTAAATATCAGTGTGAAAAAGAAAATGATGGTTAATTTATTCATCCTAATTTTTTTAATCAGCTTTTCACAGACAGTAGAAGCTAAGAATTTTCAAAGTAATTTCAAAAAATATGAAAAAAATAATACTCAATTAAAATATACAGTTGTCTCAGAAAATTTAAACTATCCATGGGGTATGACATTTATAGATAAAAACAATCTTTTGATTACTGAAAAAAATGGAAAAATATTTAAGGTTGATGTAAGAAACGGACAGAAAACTTACATTAAACATAATATAAATAGTTTAAAATATTTGAATAATCGAATGATCTTCGGACAGGGAGGCTTGCTTGATATTTTATATCATAAAGATTACATCTATTTTTCGTACAGTCATCTACATTTAAATCCTAAAACATCAAAGAATAACGGATTTGGGAGTACTGCAATAGGTCGAGGAAAGTTAATTAACGATGAAATCAAAGATTTTGAAATTCTTTTCATATCCAATTCAAAATTTAAAAGTAATAAACACTGGGGTTCAAGAATAATTATTGAAAATAATTATTTGTATGCAGGTATCGGTGAAAGAGACCAAGGCATGATCGCACAAGATCCAACCAAACATCCCGGAAGCATAATTAGGATTAAAATTGATGGAACAATACCAAAAGATAATCCAAAATTCATAGGTTATCCAAATTGGCTTCCAGAAATTTTCCAAATAGGTCTAAGAAATCCTCAAGGTGTATCTAAATCTCCCCACGATGGTAAGATATATTTTTCACAACATGGTCCAATGGGAGGAGATAATATTGCTACCATAAAATTTGGAGGCAACTTAGGTTGGAAAGATATTGCCTGGGGTGGAAAAGAATACTCTGGAAAAAAAATTGGCAATGAACCTTTTAAAAAAAAATATGACAAACCTTTTATTACATGGGTTCCTTCTGTAGGTGTCGGCAATTTTTTATTTTACAAGGGTGAGGTTTTTAAAGAATGGTCAGGTGATTTAATTGTTGTTGCGACAAAAATTGGAAATATTATTAGACTTGAAATAGAAGATAATAAAATAAAAAAAAAAGAACTAATTCTCAATAAAAACTTTGGAAGAATAAGAGATTTAGAAATTAATCAAAGAGGTGAGATATTTTTTATAGTTGACGACAACAAATCAAGTTTATGGAAAATAGAAAAAGCTAATTAATATCTAACAACGCTCTAGCAAACTCATCAGCCTCGAAGTTTACTAAGTCCTCTTTTTGTTCACCCACTCCTAAACCTACAATAGGTATTTTTAGATTTTTTCCTATTGGAATAACTGCACCACCTTTTGCTGTTCCATCTAATTTAGAAATTATTACACTATTGATGTCACAAATATCTTTAAAAACATCCGCCTGTTTTATTGAATTTTGTCCGGTATTCCCATCAAGTACTAAAATAACTTCATCGGGTGCATTTTTATTAATTTTTTTTAAAACTCTTATAATCTTTGAAAGTTGATCCATTAAATTAGATTTGTTGTGTAATCTTCCCGCAGTGTCAATTATTAATATGTCAATCCTCTCCTCTTGTGCTTTTAGATAAGAAGAATAAGAGAGAGAGGCAGGATCAGCATTTTCAATTTGGGAAGAAAAAAAAGTCGAATTTGTTTTTTTAGACCAAGCTTCTAATTGTTCAACAGCAGCAGCTCTAAAAGTATCAGCGGCAACAATGCCGACTTTTTTACCTTGAGATGAAAACCTATGAGCTAATTTACCTACGGTCGCAGTTTTTCCTACGCCATTGACTCCAACCACTAAAATTAAAAAAGGCTTAAGATTATTTTCATCAATTGTAATTTCTTTTTCTAAAGGTTTTAAAATCTTTATTATCGAATTCAAAATTATTTTCTTAATTCCTTCAACGCTTGTATCAAGATATTTTTTATTTTTAATTTCTTTTATAATTTCTTCTGAAAAATTTATTCCTATATCTGTAGAAATTAAGTGGTCTTCTAATTCTTGTAAGGTTGCATCATCAATTTTCCTGCTTTTAATGATATTTTTAATTCCCTCTCCAATAACTGAAGAAGATTTAGACAAACCCTTTTTTAAATTTTTAATCCAACTAATAACCATTAAACTAATTTAGCTAAAATTGATTTTTCATTGTAAGCATGAAACTTAACTTTTACTAAATTTCCTTTGAGTTTTTTCTCTTCGTGTTTATCAATATTAGAAATTAATACTTTAAAAAAATCATCTGAATAACTTAGTCGATAACTTTCAAAAAGAATTTCCGAGGTTTTTCCTACTTTGGACTCAAGATACTTTAATTTTAAATTCTTTCCCAGTTCTCTCAACTGATTTGCTCTTATTACCTTAATTTTTTCTTCAACTTGCGGCATTTTAGATGCTGGAGTTCCGTTTTTTGGCGAAAATGGAAAAATGTGTAGATTAGTGAAATTACATTCATTTATTAAATCAACTGTATTGTTATGATTTTTTCTACTTTCTGTTGGAAAACCAGAAATAAAATCAGCTCCGAAGGTGATTGATTCCCTATTTGTCTTAATTTTTTTGCAAATTTGAATAATATCAGTTCTAGAATGTCTTCTTTTCATTCTTTTTAAAATCATGTTATCACCTGACTGAACAGAAAAATGAATGTGAGGTAATAATCTTGGATCGTTGCATATTAAATCTAATAAATCTTTATCAATTTCAGCTGGATCAATGGATGATAGTCTCAATCTTTTGAGGTTTGGTACAAGTGCAAATAATCTTTTAATTATTTCTCCTAACTTTGGTTTCCCTGGTAAATCACTACCATACGAAGTAATGTCAACTCCAGTAATAACCAACTCTTTGTATCCCCATTCTATGTAGGTTCTTGCTCTTTTAACTATTTCCCCTATCGGAAGACTTACAGATCTTCCCCTTCCAAAGGGTATTATACAAAAAGTACACCTATGGTCGCATCCTTGTTGAATCTGAAGCAGAGCTCTTGTTTTGTTCTCTAATTTTGGAATAATTTGAGGGAAGTGTTTTAGTTTATTTTTTACTTCTGATTCAAAGGAGAATGGATCAGATTTATATGAATTTTCATTAGTTTTTAATTTGTTGTCAATTACTCTATCTACTTCCCTCATTCTCAAGAATTTTTCTTTTTCCACTTGAGAAGCACAACCAGTTACCAAAATCTTGTCATGGGGTCTTTCTTTTTTTATTTTTTTTATAATTTGCTTTGATTTTTTTACAGCTAAATTTGTTACTGCGCAAGTGTTGATAACAACAGTATTATTTATTTTATTTTTTTGTAAAATATCTTTGATAACTTCTGATTCGTATGAATTAAGTCTGCAACCTAAGTTAATAATTTTTGAATTCATTTTCATTGTCTATGTAAAAATACTTTCGTTTAAAACTCCTTGGAAAACTTTTGAAACTGATCCTGTCATTAAAACATGCCCATCACTCAAATAATCTATTATCAACATTCCACCTTTCATTAAAACTTCAGTTCTTCTTTCACAAAGATTTAATTTATGAGAAACAACAACTGAGGCACATGCTGCTGTACCACAAGCTTGAGTAAAACCACAACCTCTTTCATACGTAATTAAACTAATTTTATTTTTATTTTCGATTTTGACAATACTAATATTCACCCCTGAAGGAAATATTTTCATTTTGCTCACTTTTTTACAGTCTTCAAGTAATTGTGTTTCAACTAAATTCTCATAAAAAAATATTACATGTGGATTTCCAATATTTACAGCCACTCCTTTTTTAAGTTTCCCAACCTGTATCATCAGATCACTTGTGTCCTGAGGATGACTTAGAGGAATTTGATCCCAGTTAAACTTAGCTAATCCCATATCAACTGTAATCATGCCATCAGACTGTTCTTCAACATCAACAAGTCCACCTTTTGTTTCTATTAGAAGATTATCTTTATCAATTTCATTTAAAAGCTCACTACCAACACATCTGATAGCATTTCCGCAGCTTTCAGCTTCTGAACCATCACAATTAAATATTTTAATTTTGCAATCACTAATACCATCATTACTTTTATGTACTGAGATTAGTTGATCACACCCAACTCCTGTTTTTCGGTCTGAGACTTTTTTGATAATAGAACTGTCTAATTTAATAAAGTTTGATCTCATATCAATTATTACAAAATCATTACCTAAACCATGCATTTTTAAAAAATTAACCATTTTTTCAAATTTCTTGATAAATTACTTTTAGACTTAATATTTTTTTGTTATAAACTCAACATAAATATTTAGTCAGTCCACGAGTTTCGTGCACTGGCTTTTTTTGTTTTTTAAATTTTATGTTTGAATCGTTATCAGATAAAATAAACGAAACTTTTCGAGTCCTTAAGGGTAAAGGTACAATTACAGAATCTAACCTTGAAGAAGCTCTGAGAACCATTAGGATTGCTTTTTTAGAAGCTGATGTTGCTTTATCAGCTACAAAAGAGTTTGTAGAAAAAATTCGTAATAAGGCCATTGGTCAAACTGTTATTAAAAGTGTAAGTCCAGCGCAAATGGTCATTAAAATTGTTAATGATGAATTAGTTGAATTTTTAGGTTCAAAAAATCACGAAATAAATTTTAATAAAAAACCTCCATTAACTATTTTAATGGCTGGACTTCAAGGTTCAGGAAAAACAACTACAACAGCAAAATTAGCTTATCGCCTTAAAAATAAATTTAAAAAATCTGTTTTAGTTGCTTCTTTTGATGTTTATCGTCCTGCTGCTCGAGAGCAACTAGAATCACTAGCCAAAAAAAATGATATTGACTCACTAGAAATTATAAATGATGAAAAACCAAATCAAATAATATCAAGAGCTGAACAAAAAGCTAAAAACGAAAATTATGATGTTTTGCTTCTTGATTCCGCTGGAAGAAATCATGTTGACACTAAAATGATGAATGAATTAATTGACATTACTAGGAAAATTCCTATTACAGAAACACTTTTAGTAGTTGACTCCATGTCAGGTCAAGATGCTGCTAATGTAGCTAAACATTTTTCTGACAAAATTGATATTACAGGAATTGTATTATCTCGTCTTGATGGAGATGCCAGAGGTGGAGCAGCACTTTCAATGAAGTCGATTACAAAAAAACCTATAAAATTTATTGGAATAGGTGAAAAAATTGAAGAATTAGACGAATTCCATCCTGATAGGATTGCCAGTAGAATTCTTGGAATGGGAGATGTAGTTACATTAGTTGAAAAAGCAGCTGAGGATATTGATGAAAAAGAGGCTAAACATCTCCAAAAAAAAATAATGAAAGGGCGATTTTCATTAATTGATTATTCAAAACAATTAGATCAGATATCAAAATTAGGAGGGATTCAAGGCTTACTTAAATACCTTCCTGGTTTGTCTAACCTTAAAAGTAATGTTAATGATTCTGTTGAGAATAACAGAATCGTCGAGATCCAAAAAGCTATGATTAATTCAATGACAAAAAAAGAAAGAGTTTTTCCAGATATTATCAAAGCCTCGAGGAAAATAAGAATTGCGAAAGGATCTGGAACTAGAGTCCAAGATGTTAACAAACTTTTAAAACAGTTTAAAAAAATGAGTCAAATGATGAAAAAATTTGGGAAAAACAAAAATATGGATCAAATGATGAATTCCCAGCAATTTAAAAATCTAGGGTCTTTAATTAACAAATAAGGAAGGTAAAGTTATGGCAGTAGCAATCAGATTATCAAGAGGAGGATCAAAAAAAAGACCTTTTTATAGAATTGTAGTGGCAGATGTAAGAAGCCCAAGAGATGGAAGGTTTATTGAGAGATTAGGAACCTATAATCCCATGAAATCAAAAGATGATACTCAAAGAATTTTATTGGACAAAGAAAGAGTAAAATATTGGATCTCAGTAGGAGCTAAGCCAACAGATAGAGTGGCTAAATTTTTATTTTTAAAAGGCATTGGTGACAAACCTGTAGTACATGAACAAACTAAGAAGCATAAACCAAAAGCTAAGACATTGGAAAAAATAAAAGCTAAAGAGGAGAAAATCAAGACTCAACAGGAATCTTCTCCCCCAGTAGAAAGCACAGAAAAAAAACCAGAAGAGCAACCTTTAGTTGAAACTAAAGAGGATGCAACGAATAATGTGCAGGCTAAAGAATCTTCTCCCCCAGCAGAAAGCACAGAAAAAAAACC
>MDTG01025208.1_pt1 | contig 56658 bp, 59 predicted proteins | sample 811421 | NCBI WGS metagenome assembly MDTG01 (sample SAMN05326645, study PRJNA326480) | marine metagenome | isolation source: seawater | place: Pacific Ocean: South East | collected 2011
GGTTCAGGTTCTGGTTCAGGTTCTGGTTCTGGTTCTGGTTCTGGTTCTGGTTCTGGTTCTGGTTCTGGTTCAACAACAGGTTCTGGTTGTTCTGGTTGTTCTGGTTGTTCTGGTTGTTCTGGTTGTTCTGGTTGTTCTGGTTGTTCTGGTTCTGGTTCTGGTTCTGGTTGAGGCGTAGGTTCTTTTTCTGGTTCTTTTTTAGCTTCACCTTCAAAGTCATCACCTTCAAAGTCATCACCTTCAAAGTCATCACCTTCAAAGTCATCACCTTCATTATCAGTTTCAAAAAACATATCATCTAATTCACTATCATCGCTTACATCATTTTGCAACTTTTCCCCTCTATATATTTCGGTAATTTCTTCCTTATTAAGTTTATTTTCAGTATCTGCAATTTTTGAATCTTGTTCTATATATTCATCTTTTTGTCCACACATATCATTAATTTTTTCTTCAGTATAATCAGTAGAATTTGTTAATAAAATTAACAAAGATTTTATATATTTATCTATTTTTTCCAAATAATATATATTATCTATATTATCAATATCTATTTTAAGCATATTTTTAAATCCTGTATTGTCTATATCTTTTACTATTCTCTGTATACTAACTTTAAAACCGGGATTTTCTCTTAATTTTATTTTTTTATTTTCAAACAATTGAACTTCTTGATTAATTTGAGAAAACCAGTTTGAAAAAAATTCTTTAGCTTTTTCATTTGATAAATCAAAAGCTTCTTTCACTTTTTTTATTATTTCCAATGTTGAATAATTATTTTTGTAAAAAACAGTTATCATTGTTTCAATATCATTCATTTCTTTATAATTTGATACCCTCTTATAAACTAATTCAGCATTTTCGTTTTTTTTATCTATTTTTCCATTGTAAATTGTAAAAATTTTACTTAAACAAGAAGAATAATTATTTAAATTAAAATTATTTCCATGTTGTATTAGATAAGATAAATTTATACTATTTATTTGAACATTTTCACTAGTTAATGTATTAAATAAAGAATATGTATAACCATATTTTTCAGTATGTCTATTTAAAATATTTATAATATAATTATTCATTACTTCTTTTAATATTTCATTAACAGCTTCTTTAGTTCTATATGTAATAAAATCTATTTTAACACTAATTGATCCATCCTGATATATTTCACAAAATATTTCCTCGAAATTATACTTTATAAAAAATCCTACAGATTTTTTTCTAGAAAGTACATTTCCAATTAAATCTAATTTTGAATTATTTACTCTATCATTATTATAATCAATATACAAAGATGGTATTTTGTAACCATCATTGGTAATATAATTACTTGTAAATAACCTGTATAAATTTTCACTATTCTTTCCCGGATTATATTTTATTAATGGAACATATTCTGTTGTATTAAAAAGTTTAAAAATAGTTTCCAATGAAATAGATATATTTTTGATTGGCATAATTGTAAAAAATATTCCATTAATACCATATTCTACAATATTTAATCTATCTTGAAATTTAAGATATATATTATTTAAGAAATCTATCTTTCTATCTATTTTACTTAAATTTTCCAATCTAGTTAAATCATTTTGATTTAATAAATTTTTTTTCTCATTTAATTGTTCCAATGAATAAATATTTACTTTTACTAAATTTGGAAAATATAACTTTGTAAAATACTCATTATTTTCTGTATTTAAAACATTGGATGCTGTTGTAAAATATATTGTATTATTTATTATATTCCCATAGTTCATTAATAAATTATTATTTTCAGTTATAATTTTTCCAATATTATTTATTAAAAACTCATCTTTTTCTTCTACTTCATAAGGATTTGTAATAAAAGGATAATTTTTATTTAAATATTCTACTCTATGACCCAATGTTTTTTTATAAATCAAATTATTTGTATCAAAATCTATTTCTAAAAAATCATCAAATAAATATAATCCCTTATTATTAGTTACATATTGATTGGTGTCTGTTTCTACCAACATTTTCCCAGTATTTAAATTTTTAACAAAATTATTTAATCTATTTTTTGTCAATGGTAAATAATCATTTTGTGTTAATTGATTATAAACATTCGATAGTATAGGAGTTTTTTTTATAAGACCAAATAAATAAATTTCTGGAACAGATAATTTTAAATTTAAGTATTTTACTAGTTTTTCTTTAACCCTATTTATTGTATCATCATTATAAATAGATACATTTATAAAAGTAAACGGTGTATTTTTGCTATCTATTAAATTCCATAATTCTTTTGAAATAATATTTAATCCATTTGGTCCTAAATTAGCATTTCTATCAATGTTTCTTTGTCCTATAAAAATGTAAATATGTTCAATATTATTACCATTTAATAGTAAAAAACTAAATATTTGTGACATGTATATAAATAGTAATTATAATATTTATATAAGTTCTAATAATGAGAAATATTAATATGATTGTTGCTATGTGTTCAAACAGAGGTATTGGAATAAATAATAAAATACCATGGTATATACCAGAAGACTTTAAATATTTTAAAAATAATACAACAAGAATAAAAAATTCTGGAGTTGTTATGGGAAAAAATACGTGGTTAAGTTTACCAAAAAAACCTTTAAAATATAGAGAAAATTTAATACTATCATCTACTTTAACTGAAACAGAAATAAAAAAATACGATAATACTAAATTATTTAGTGATATGGCATCTCTTAATCAATATATTACTGAAAAAAAAGAACCAGTATGGATTATTGGTGGAGAATATTTATACAATGCGTATATTAATGATAAGCATTTAGATAAAATATACATTACAAATATTAATATAGATACAAAATGTGATGTTTTTTTTCCAAAACTACCAAGTCATTTTATACCAATATACTTTAGTAATCAAAAAAAATATAATAATGTAAAATTTAATCATGTAATTTTTAAAAATTATATTTAGTATATATATAATGGGAATCGCACAGTTAGCCAGTTTAGTTGGAGGTCGTCGTCGCCGTCGTCGCCGTGGACGCAAATCTCGCAAGACCGCACGTAAGCCTCGTAAATCTCGCAAGTCTCGCAAAGCTCGCAAGACTAAACGTCGCCGCCGCAGACGCCGCAGACGTTAATTAAATTTATAATTATTTATTTTAACTAATTTAAATAATTATAAATCAAAATATGGACTATCCGATATAGTCATTCCACAATATTCAGTGGGTTTATTTTTGTAATCTACTGGATTATAAATATTAATTACTTTAGCATTTTCTATTAAAAATTTGAAATTTTGCCAGAATTCAGTTGTATGACCAATACTTTTTGACGCTACATGTGCAAGTTCATGTAATGCTACAAACATTAATGTATTTTTATCAATTAATTTATTTCCTTTCTTTTTAGTTGTAGTGCAAAATGCAATTTTTTCTCCTTTATTTTCTGAATATGCAGTGTATTTACTTGTTGGTAAAGTTTCTGTAACTTTTCTAGGATTAAAATTTTTCACTAATCTTTTAACATTTTCTCTTTCAGGATATTTTTCCCCTAAATACTTTACCAATCTTTTCATATTATTCGTTGTTTCGGCTAAAAGGTCTGCAACTAATTGAATTTTATTTGTTTCTCTAACGCAATAACTTTTTCCGTCAACATTTGAAATAATACATTTTAATTGAAATGTAGATGATTCTCTATAAATTTTAATTATCATTAATAGTACAAAAAAAACTATTACATATGTTATTAAATTATGATTCATATAAAAAAAGAATAGATTTAATTTGTTAACTAAAAATAAATCTATTTAATTTCCAATCTCTAAATCTTTTCTATTGGTATCTGCTGTAATTGTACTATTATTCCATGGACCAATATTCATTCTAGGATTAGCTGGTTCACTTCGAAGTTGTAAATTGGCATTTCTCAAAGAAGTACCTACAGTGTTAATACCCTGTAAAGTACCAGCCTTTAAAAAGGAAACATTCTCTAAATCACCTGAACCCTGTGGATTTAATTTTGAGAAATCACTTCCAGCGCCTTTTGGTAATAAATCTCTTGGGTCAGTTACATCCTGTTTTACACAGCTTGGTGGTAATCCCTGCATATTTGTATTCATGCCTCCTGCACCAGCATGATCTCCGTTTTGTCCCATAGGTCTTGATGGTTCATAATCTCCACTAACAGCCTGACTAGCCTCATTCATTTCTGAGTAAGAATCTAAACTTCCACTTTTAGATTTTGAATATGTGTATAAAAAGTATCCACCAACAATTACAGCAAGAATAACTAAAAGCTGGTGTGATTTTAAATTTTTAAATAATTTCTTGGAACTTTTCATTATAAATTCTATAAACAAAATAATTTTACTAAAAATTATATTATTTTTAATTAAATGTCTCTAAATCTTCCCCATCTGAACTTTCGACATCATCTAATAAATATTGTTTTTTAATGTTTTTCGCATTTAAATATTCTTTTATTGCCATTTTTTTTGCTTCCCTAGCTTTAGCTAAAGCTTTGTTATATATACCAATATATACATCTTTTGGTTTTTTTAATTTTATTATATCTAAATTATTATCTATATTCAAATCTACTTCTTCTAAATCTTTTAAGCTTTTTTCTAAATTATTTTCATTATTTTTTTTTTTTTACTTCGTTAATTTCATTTATAACTTCTTCTTTTTCTATATCCTTTTTTATTTCATTATCTACAACTTTTTCCTTTTTCTCTACCATTAAAACATTGTTGCTAATATCTTCATTATTATCATCATCCTCCTCTTCATCATATTCATCACCTTCATCTTCATCCGTATATTCATCCTCATCGTATTCTTCTTGATCATCTTCGTCTTCATCCTCATCGTCTTCATCGTATTCGTCTTCATCGTCTTCATCCTCTTCATCGTCTTCATCTGTGTATTCATTTTCACTATCAGTTGTTTCTATTGTAGAATTTTTATCCGTATTTTCTAAATCTTCTAAATGATTTAACTTGTTATTTATATCTAAAAATGCCGTATTCATTCCTTTTATTAAACATTTGTTTTCATTCTTTTTTTTAAATCTCATCATTTGTTTTAAAATAATATCTATTTGAAAACTAGTACTGCTAAATCTTATATTAGATATATGAAATATACAAATAACATCATCATCTTCATTTAAATCTTCGTAACTTATTTCTTTTTGATTTTCATCCCAAACTTTTAATTCTACATTTTTTTCATTTTTTTCTACTAAAGTTCTAACTAATGTATTTATATTTTTATAAATTTTAAACATTGATGTCCATCTTTCACTTATATCATCATATGATGGTTTTGAAGAAAACCAATCATTGCCTTTATTATAAACTAAATTTATAACTGTTTGTTCTATTTTTTTTAAATAATTAATAAATTCTAAATGTTCTCTATTAATTAATAAATCACAGTATAACCTTTTTCCCGTTTTATGAAATCCATTTTTAATTTTAATTCTAGGTGTTTGTAATAATAAATTATCATTTGTTAACTTAATTTTAGCATGATATCCACCACCTTGTGTACTCTTTGGTGTGTACAAAACAAGTTTTTTTAAATCAATAGGATCTGTGTATTCATATACACTCATTATTGAATAATATAGAAATTAAACTTTAAGTATTGACGAATTTGCGTTATTAAAAATAGATTCTTTTATTATTATTTTTTAATACTATATGACTTTAAAAGATAGCTTTGTAAAAGAAATATTAAAAATTTTTCATAGAGAAGATGTTAAAGATGAAATAAAAGATGTTATGCGTCCAGTAATCGATATGCTATTAAAAGAAATATATCCGTATATTTACTTATCTCTTATTTTTGTTATTATTAGTTTTTTATTAATTTTAGGAATATTTCTTATTCTAGTACGTAGTAAATTTTTACTAAACATCATAAAAAATAAAAAAATATAAACATATATTATAATGCCAGGTTGTAATAAAGGAGGAAGAAGAAAAAAAACAAAATCTAGAAAATCTAGAAAATCACAATGCATGTGTAAAGGTGGTAGAAAACAAAGAGGTGGATCTATTGTCGCTGTATTAAGAGAAGCTCTTGTACCATTTGGATTTGTATTAGCCAACAACAAATATAAAGGTAAAACTAAAAGAAGAAGAGGAAGAAAATCTAGAAGAAGACGCAGAAGAACAAGAAGACGTTAAATATTTGAGTAAAATATATAAAAATAATTTATGATATTTTTTATATATTATGGGTGACTTTAATGAAAAAATTGTAAAGTGGGTAACTTTAGATAATCAAATGAATCGGCTTCGAGATGATATGAGAGAATTAAGACAAGAAAAAAATGAACTAAAAAATGAAATTTATACTTTTGCTGAACAAAATGAATTAGATAGAGCTGTTATTAAAATTTCAGATGGACAATTGAAATTTCAACAAATCAAACAAAGTAATCCTCTTACTTTTAAATATATTAAAAAATGTTTAGATGAATGTTTAAATAATGAAAAACAAATAGATTATATTATGAATTATATCAAAGAAAAAAGAGAATTTAAAACAAGTTATGATATTAAAAGAAGCTTTAATAAATAAAAATTTAAATATAAGTATCTACATAATATATAAATATGGATATTGGCGATATTGTAATATGTAAAAATAAATCTGGTGATATATGTAGCATGGGTATACCTATTGAATCAAATCTTATAGATAATGATGTATTTTTTTTAAATAAAAAAACCATACTTAATGATACAAAACCAAAAAACATATTTAGAAAAAATTTGGGAATACCTTTACCACTTTTTTTAATAAAAAATCAAAGTGACAATCTTCTTAATATTGATAATTCTCTCGATAAAAATAATACTGATACCGATGAAATTATAGAATCATTTGTAGATAATGATTTATTTGAAAAACTTTTAAGATTAGCTGAAAAACCCGTAAAAAAATCTAAAACACGAAAAAAAAAATTAAAAAAAAAAAATAACAAAACACGAAAAAAAAAATTAAATTAAATTTTTAATTAATAAATTTAATTTAATAAAAACTCCATTTATTTTTGTTAAAAGGTTTTTTTACTACCTTATTTATATTTCTTTTATAAAAATCAAGTTTTTTATTGTTCTCTGTTTTTGGAAGACGTATATGTCTGTTGTTTAACATATCTTGTCTCTCTTTTGTACTAGGCTTTCCTTTAACACCATAACAATTTACACCAAATCTTACTTTTGGATTTTTTATATAACCTCCATTAATACCTGTTCTACCACAACTATTCTCTAATCCAGATATTTTTTGTAATTTATCAAATGTTAATTTTTGTGTTGGAAATAAAGCCATCTGACCTTTAGACCAACCATAACTACACCATTCAGCTCCTGATTTATACGCATTTTCTATTTGTTGATAATCTGCTAATTCCCCATCATAAGCATTGCATAATATTTTGGCCTCATCATAAGTATATACATTATCACCTATGTGAAATACTTCTTTACTACCACTTGCTCTACTTTTAGATAAATCTTTATCTCTTTTAGCATTTTTTGTTAATTCTAACATATTATAATTATTTCCCATAACCTGATTATCATCTTCAACATCATCTTTTTCTATCATTTTAACATCTGTTCTATTTTTACCATGCGATACATCAAAATCAAAAAAGTAATTTAAAGCATTTATTAAAATTAAAAATATAAATATTCCAAATAAGAATAGTTGTAATAACTTTATTTTGTCGTTTGTTACATCTACTCCTAAATATTTAAATAATATACCATAAAATATTAAAAGTACTACTAAAATAATAAATACATAAAATAATTTTTTATTTTTCAAACTTTCATAATTCATTATAAAATATTATAATATTTTTTTACGATAGAAAAAGCAGTACGCGTTTTTTGTTTTAATATTATCTGTATGAACTCTTGAAACTGATGTGTCATTAAATAAGTACCAATTTCCATTCGCATTCTTAACAAATGCGGTGTAATGTCCACCTTCAGTTCCACCGCTATGATTACATATACCATACAAATCATACACAAAAGATTTACTATTATAACCTTCAACATATTCACTTAAATTTAAATTCTCTAAAGGAAAATCAACATATGATTGATCTTTTCTTAAACTATTTGTAAATCTTTTTAATGTTACAACTAAAACATTTGGCAAATTCCAAAATCTAATACTCTTTTTTGCTTTTTCACGTTGATTCGTTTTTTCATTCAATATTTTATTATCATCATCCAATATCTCATGTATTGCATATTTTTCAAAACATTTCTCTAAAGTTTTTTCATCAGCTATTGGTAAATCTAACATAAAAAAGGGTTCAGGTGAAATACTAGTATAATCACTTTCTAATGATTCTATTTTACTAATATGAATACCATAAAATATATTTAAAAATTCTGAATACTCTTTACTATACATTGATTTCATCATTTCATAACATTTTTTTGCTAATTCATCAACTCCATTTTCTGCATTACCTTTAATGTTCATAATTACTTCGCGTTTTATTGATTCATGAAAACATTCTAATATAAAATTTAAAAATTCTGGTAGATCATTTTGCGCATATCCTGTAAAAATATCCCTATCTTTTACTTGTGCTACTTTATGAATAGCACTTAAAAATCCAGCTGGTTTAATAACACAATTTTCACTCCACATTAATTGTCTTAATTTATCCCATTCTACTAGTAATAAACTATCCACCTTTTTATTCAACTTTTTTTTAAAATCACCCTTGTTTAAAAAATCATTTAAAGTATAAGTATGAGAAATACACTGCATAGTAGAGTTTATAAAACATGTATTTCCCAAATTAGCTAATCCTGTTAAACCTTTTCCATGATACGAATTACCTTTTTGTTCTTCTGTAGCCATCATCAATATAAATATATTTTAAATTATATTTAAATATATTTTTTTTTTATTTTAGATTATTTAGATATTAAACATATCTAAATAACTTTTATAGACATGGAACCAAATAGAAACAATCTTATACAAGCTTATTTAGAAATATATAGAGAACATTTGAGAACAATGAGGGATTTATATAGAATAAACAGAGATATAGTAGAAGGTTTAAATAGCATACGATGGCTTTTAGAACAACCCGAACATAATAACAGAGAGAATAATACATTTAATAGAATAAATTTAAATAGTGTTCAAAGAAGCAGAGCAGGACGCGATGCCTGGCGAGGAAGAAATAATTTTTTTAGAGATAGTTTTTGGGCACCACGATTTTCAAGAAATACAAGAAATTTTTTTACTAATACAGGAGATCCACAAGGTCCTCCACCTGGTCCTCCACCTGGCCCTCCCCCGGGTCCTCCACCGGGTCCTCCACCTGCCCCTCCTGCCCCTCCACCGGGTCCTCCAATAGGTCCTCAAGTAGCTCCCCAACAACCACCATCTTTTTCTCCAATATATAATACATTCAACACTAGAGTACGTAACAATTCATTGGGACCTGTACCTAGAACTAGACCACCGCCTCCACCTGGATTTCTTTTTAGGAATAATAACCAAAACAACAGACGAACAAGACGAAGAAATATTTTTAGGCCTTATGATATAAGCTTTAATAGAATTAATTTAACAAATAATTTCACTAATCAAATTATGAATATTATAAATAATTCTTTATATGATATACAACCAAGAAGAAATATACAACCTGAAGAATATGAAAATTTAATTGAAAGTGATAATTGGACAAATTTAAGTACTAGATATAACTTACCAATTGACACTATATGCCCAATAACACAAAATAGTTTAAGTGAAGACACGCATCAAGAAACTATACGTATTTGTTCTTGTGGACACGTTTTCAGCAGACACTTAAGAGAATGGTTCACATATAGTTCTGTATGTCCAGTATGCCGTCATGATTTACATGATGATATTTCTGGTAATCTTAATGAAAATGATACTCAAGAAGATATTTCTAATAATACACCAGTAGACCATTCAAACAATATTACAGAGCAAAACACTATATTATTCGATTTTAGATTTAATTCACCAACTGATACAAATATGTTAGCTAATGCTATTGCTGAAGGATTAAATAATTTTACTCAAGATAATTCAAATAATATTTTTGAAGCAGCATTTAATACATCAAACAATAATCAAAATTTTTTCGATATAAATTCAATATTTGGAAATAATACAAATACAAATAGAACTGAATATCAAGATAATTACAACACATATTATAACAGTTTTGTTAGTGATATATCAAATAACTTTCCATAAAAAAATATTAATTAAATTTTAATTAGTTAATATTTTTAACCAAACATACTCATTAATGTTCTTTGTCCATTTTTAATATTATTGTAATTTCTCAAAGAGTTATCAAATATTAAATCTTTTACATGTTTATTTCTTTCTTTCATAATATATTCTCTACATTTCTTTTCATCATCTCGCCATTTTCTTTCTAGAGACCTTTTTTTCCTATCAAATCCTTTTAACTTTTTCTTAAAATCTTTTAAGTCTTCCAATACTAATGCATATATTTGTGATACCGGTTTCATTATTTGATTTGTAATATAAAATCCATAATCAGGTTTCAAATTATTTTCCTTTATAAAATTTGGATGTTCTATTTTATCTCCTTGTAGTTTTACATTTTTTGCTGTTTGTATATAAACAAATGGTATCCTACTACCAGTTGATGGTTTATTTCCGGGGTCTCTTTTACCTATTCTATCAGCCAAAACTTTATGTGCTATTGATTCTGGATTCTTATAAAATTCCCTCAATGATTTTGTAATAATTAATTTATCTAATGGTATTTTTTCATCTACTATATCTTGCAAAAACTTTTTTGTAAATACAACAGCTTTTTCAATATCTTGTTCCTTCATAATAATATCAATAATACCACCATAAATATCTTTTACAACAGGAGCATTGTCTCTTCTTTTTAAAACAATCCCCATTGATTTTCTCTTACATTTATTTATATTTGTCTCATATAACATTCCAACATACCTTTTCTTTGATAACAACAAAAACGGATCAAATGTTTTCTCATATTCTAAATCATGTGGAGCTTTTAAAAATTTACTCGCTATCTCACCACATTCTATTGCCAATTGAATAGTAATATCTAATGCTTTTTTTCCTTTAATTTTTGTACCATCCAATTCTTCCAAATTAAATGACATAAAACAACTATCCGTATCACCATACACCACTTTTGATTTAGTCCTTATCCTTCCATATTTTGTATCACAAACTCTATTTCCATATAAACCTTCAATAATGTTTTTTCCATAAATTAATAATTTTCTTCCTGTAGCAGTAGTAGATGCTGCTATATCCATTTCAAAGAAACTGCTTGTTTTTGCACCACATTGACCATATAATGAATTTGCTGTAACTTTATAACCTAATTGTCTTTTGTCAAATACATTTTTCATAAAATCATCATATGTATCTACTTTTGAAACAATCTCTTCTTTATTAAAACTAAATTTCTCCTTTTGATTATCTATTGTTACAATATCATCTTTTTCACTATATAATCCCATATATTCTTCACCATTTTTTAATGTAACTGTTTTATATTTAATACATTTTCTTGTAGCTTTTCTACTAGCTAATAACTCTTGTAATACAGAAGGCATAATAGCTTTTTTATTATCAGGGAATTGTGCAAATCGACACGTTTTTGTACCTACTTTTACTTTTTCTTGAGCTTTTCCTGCACCTTTTCTCCTCCATACATATCTATCATACGTAATATCAACATAACGATATCCAGGCAAATTGTCATATATAAAATTACCATTTTCATCTTTAATACCTGTAATTTTTTCTTCTTTTGTTTCTTCATCTATCACAATATTACCATTTAAATCATACTCTTTTGTCCAAACTTTACTATCATGTGATATATTTTCACTAATCATACAACTAGGATATAGTGAAGAATAATCTACTACCGCTACTGGATTATCTATGTACAATCCACAGTGAGGATACAAACAAATAGCACCCTCATAACTTGAATCACCTTTTATTACATCCAATACTGGCATAAGAGTATTTTTTTCTGATGATTTTTTTGCAATAAAACTTAATAATTTAATACCCTGACCTCTCATTATAATAAATTCAATTGGAACATAACAAATACTTGCAATCTCTGAAATACCCGTAAATATATCATTTTTTTTCATCAAATTATGAACTAAATTACAATCCTGAAAACAATATTTTGCAATTATAGCTCTTTCATCCGGACCTTCATTTGTTAATCTAAAAATATCTTGTGGTGTAACATCATCTTTAGCCAAACACCATCTAATTTTTTTTCCTTGTAAATCATCCACAATATTTGCATCAATAATAAATGTACAATTTTTTTTGTCTAACTCTTTTACTACAAACTTTTGTCCATTCTTATACATATCACTTGAATGACCCAATATCTCAAAACTAATATAATGTCCATCCAATAATCCCATCATATTTTTGCTTTTTATTTTTGTTTTATCATCCACTAATTCTATATTTAATATCATATCTCCAATAAAATGAGATGCTACATAATCTAATTTATAAGACGGTAAATTTACTTCTCTTCTAAAATAATTGTATAAATCTAACTGTAATCTACCTTCCATTTTAATATAAGTTAAATCATGTGTCCCACTGGCTATTTTAATAGATGTTCGTGTAATTGCTGTTTTTCTTAATTTTTTATACTCCATGTCATTTTGTTCTGTTATATTTCTTCCTAATTTTAAAAATTCTTTTTCACATCTTAATTCTCTTGAACGGTCTATCATAAATTTGTAATCAAAACCGAAAATATTGTAACCTATAATAATATCGGGGTCTTCACGTTGTATCATTTCTGTCCAAGCCAATAAAACATCCCTCTCATTATTATATGTTTCTATTTCTGTATTTGGTACATCTTTACATTCACTACAACTATTCAATACAATCATGTGATTTTTGTATTGTGTATTTTCATTAATTCTCATAAATGTAGAACCAATAAATGTTACTTTATCTCCTGTAATCAAAGGTAATTTTTTTTGTCTACATAATTGTTTAAATATTTCTTCTAACATTTCAGCTACCATAGCAGGATCTTCTTTTGTACCCAATAAGTAAATTATATTTTTAGAATATACTTGTTTATCTCTAAACCATATACTTTTTTTTGACTTTTCCTGAAAAGGATTATCTTCTTCTTCTTGTTCTTTTTTTTTTCTCATAAATTCTTGTTTTTTTATATCCCTAACTAATTTATTTACATCCATACTCGCATTTTGTATATTCCAAAATTTTGATAAATAATTACATATAGGTGTTTCTACAATATTATCTATTTCTTTCAAAACATTTGTTCTTTTTCTTTGTTTACTTAAATAATCAGTTTTCTTAAAATATAATTCAGAAATATCACGCATACTATCATGACCAAATGCTGTTAAAACCAATCTTTTAAATATTCTATTTAAATCATCATTATCTTTTTCACGTAATTTTGTTTTATTTTTACGCCAATAAGTTACTATTTCACGACACATTTTTAAGTATGTTTTTTTAGCTAGTGGAAAATCCCCATGACTTGAAGATGCCTCAATATCAAAACTACAAACTTTTAAAGGAACAGCATCTTCCATATTATTCTCTGCTTGTATATTTTCATATGAAATCCAATATTCATAATCGCAGTTTGTTTCTTCTTCATCAATATTTTCTACTTCCATTTTATCAAATGATATCCACCCAGATGGTGATATTTCTTTTATATGGAATAATCTTAATAAAGGAGGTAATTTAGCTTCATATAAAATTGTTTTTTGATACCCATCTTTCCATAAAGCTCTTTTTCCAAATTCCTCATTGTCATACCATAAACTTCTAGCTTTTGTCCATGCTTTTGTATTGTTAAACTGTAATGCTAAAAACCGATGTTTCTTATGTTTGTCAAAACCATATAATTTCTTTTTTTTTACAGGTTTCACTTTTATTAAATCATCTTTTAAATATTCCAAATCTAATTTTAAATTTGACTTAAATTTTGAAATATCTCTACTATCCCAGTCTTCTGGAATTTTTACATAAAAGAATGGTTTATAGTCTATAATATTTAAACAAAATGTTTTTCCTTTTTTATTCATTCCATACATTCGAATAACAGTCTCCAAACGTTTATATGTTTTTCTTTCTTCATCATCAGAAGTATCTGTCTCTATTCTAATATTGTCTACCTTAAAATCAAAAAGTCTTACATATACCTTTTTAGGCATGTTACTATACTATCAATTAGTTTATTTATTATCTTATCAAATATTTTCAATTTAAAATTGAATAATATTTTTGAAATAAAAAAGTTTATAGATTAATTATAAAGTTTATTAAAGATGAGTGAAAATCCTGATTATTCATTTATGAAAAGTGGATTTGATAATACAGACACTAGTAATATTGACCAAGCAAAAAATATTACTGCTATTATGGTACATTTTACTGAAAATGCTATGAATACAGCTGCTATTTATGCTAATCATGCTAAAAGACGAGAAATTGTTAGTGAAGATATAAAACGAGCTTTAATGATGGAAGTATTCTTTTTCCAAAAAAGAAATAATCTAGAAGAAAAAATTAATAAAATTAAACAAGAACTTTATGATGCTGACAGCGAAAGTGATTTTGATACTGATGATGAAGATAATTTAACACAAGAAAATTTATCTTCAAATAATGAATTTATTGAAAGCGCATGTCAATGCCCACTATGTAAATGTGTAAATAGTGTTTATCAAAGATGGGAAAACTGGACTCCTGAAACACCTATACATCAATTATTAAAAGAAAAATTAGACAATTGGGACAATTTATACTCCTCCTGAACTACCATCTGGATTCTCTTTATCATTTAATTGTGCTACATTGCATAACTTTCTATTGTGTGCAGATGTTTTTTTATGCCAATAAAAATTGCATTTCTTATACAAATTCTCACTATAATTCATACAATCTATCTTTTTCATTTTCATTTTTCTATATTTTTTATAATGATCTTTAGAATAAACTTTTCTTTTACTTTTTTTAACTTCTTTTGAGAAAAATTTGACTAGAGCATCCATAGAACTATCTCTTTCTGGATGCCATTGAACACCCCAAAAAGGATAATGTCTTGCCTCTATTATAGCTACAAATTCTCTTCCTTTTCTATCTTTACTTGTTCCTACGTTTTTGTAAAATGCATGAACTCGTTTATTTTTTATCATTTTTGATGGCGTTATTCCTAACTTATGATTATTCATAGTACATTTTTTTGATTTTAATTTTTTATATGTATTATGACCTATACCTCTTACAAATCTAGAATGTTTCCCTTCTTCTGTAAATTTAATAGGTAATAATAAATTATTATAAGAATCAAATTTTTGTAAAAAATGGTCCACATCATCGTTACCATCTGCCAATATAAGCATTTGCTGAAAACCCATACAACAACCCCATACAGGAAAATGATTTCCTCTATCATTTTCCTTCATTGCCATTATCAATAATTTTTTACAACAGTTATAGTATGTCATTTGTGTTCCAGCAAACGCACCGCCACTTGGTAAATAAAGAGCATGTATTTTGCTAAAATATTCTTTTAATTTTTTAGTATTATAAGGTATAACTAAAACATCTAAACCCTGTCTTCGTAACCATGTTTCATGTGATGAAGCAATATAAGAATCTCCACAAACCTTGAAATATTTTTTATCTGGTGAGAGAGGTACAGCTACAATACCAACCACATATTTTTTTTTTGATTTTTTTTTTGTTTGTTTTCTTTTTGTTTGCTTTCTTTTTGTTTTTTTAGATTTTCTACTTCTTTTTTTTGTAACGCGTTTAGGCATATATATATATCATCTTAAAAATAATTTAACAAAAATATAAATTATTTTTACTTTAAAATTTTATTTTTGTCTAGACTTTTTCTTTTTTTTTCTCTTATTTTTTGAAGATTTCTTGCGTTTTCTTTTATTATTCTTTTTTACACTTTTCTTTTGTTGTCGTTTTTTTGAACGTCTTTTGGTTCTTCTTCTTATTTTACCTATTGAGACAGCAGATTTATTTAAATTTTCTTCAAATACTTTTGCTAAAAAATTTGATATCGAACGTTCATCTCTCATACCAGAAAAGTCTTTTACTTTAACACCATTATTATAATGTCTTATCGTTGGAAAACCATCAATTTTACTATTTATTGCCATACGCGGTATTTCTTTATCTTGTATATTACAAATTGTACCTGGTAATCTTGAATTTTTAAATCTACCAAATACATTTTCCATTACTGGTTTCAACTGTTGACAATGACCACACCATGGGGCTGTAAAAAATACTACAACATTATCTTTATTAAGTAATGAATTTAATTTATTCATATTATTTGAATTAGCATAAATAACTTTCATTTATATATTTATTCCAGAAAAAATTTATAACATAAATATATAACAAATGAAAATGAAAAATATCGATATGAAATCAATTAAGATAATAGTTATTTTAATATTATTTGTTTTAGGATTTATATATGTTACAACCTATAAACATATTAATTTAGTTGAAGGTTTCGAATTAAATAATAGATGTCCAAATTTATTAGTTAAAAAAGGAAAGGAATTACATTTGGTAAATACAAAAAAAGCGATGGTACCCGGTGTAAATCCCATTAAATTCGATAATTTAGAAGAATACGCAGAATTTGTTAAATATCAAAAATATATGAAAATAGATTGCCCAATATTATATTATCAAGAAACTTATGATACACAAAATAATAAAGGTTATAGATTAATGAATGATCCATTTGATAAAAAAGCTGGTTTACCAAGTAATTTTAGTAATAATTATAACATTAGAAATAGAAAAAATGTTAAAATTACAAATGCTAGTTTAGATAACCCACCTTATAATAAAGGACAGCATGCTAGTTTTGATGAACAAGACCAATTAGTTGGTATTAAAACTGCCCTTGATAATATCAAACTAGATGAAGTTAATCCTATGAATACACATTGGAAAGGAGATGCTGCTACAAAAAAAGCCATTGAAAAAGGTGATTTTGTTGGACGAACAAGAAATATGAATAATCCTTTTATTGAAGAAAAAATACTACAAAATCATAATAAAAAATGTAGATGATTATAGTACTTCATTTTGTCCAGAAGTAAGATCTGCTGGACCTGCAGCGGGAGAATCTTGTGAAGGTTGTTCTCTCTTCATAAACATACTAACACACTCCCAACATTTAGAAGATTCCTCCATACTAAATGCTCCTCTTCTCTGTGCCATATTTAACATGGCTACCATGACATTTAATGCTGTATTTTCATTGTCTACAGTAATATCTGACAAAGATACCTGCTTTTGCTGTGGTTGCTGTTCTGTCTGTGTGCTCATTTTATAAAATAATAATTTTTTTGTTTTTAAATTATTATTTACACAATTTATATATTTTTGTTTTTAATAGTTTAGACGTAAATTTTTCTGTTTCTTCTGCCATGGCCATTGTAAAATCTATTAAATTTTTTGCCATTTTTTCTTTTGGAGATTTATAAACAATTCGAGAATAATAGTTAATTAATAAAGCCATTGCAGGAAAAGGCTTTGCATCTTTTCCAAGTATTGTTGATGTTAAAGCTTTAATTTTATCATCTGATAAATCTCCTTTTTCTTTTTTTTTTCCATGTTTTTGTAATCTTGTAGTAAATTTTTTCATTTTTTGCTGCATACTTTTTCCTAATTTTTGTAATTTTTTTTCTTGTGTTTCACTCATTTTTTCTTTAATTAATTTATCTTTTTCTTTATTTCTCTCTTGTAATATTCTTTTTTCCTTTGCACTCATATTTTCCATTTTTAATAATTTATCATATGTATACTCTTTTCCATCTACTTTAATTGTTTTACAATTATCTTCAACTTTTAACATATAAGATTCTAATTTTGTTTTAATCACTTTTGGATCTTTTTTTACATTTTCACCTAAAATACTATCTAAATCATATATTGTTTTAAACATCTTTTTAGATAAAAATCTAGTCGAACCATCTATATCTGATTCTGGATTTTTAGGATATTGAACACATGGTAATTTATGTTTTCCAGAAGACCCACTACTTTTGCCTCCAGCAATAAAACTTTCACTAATCACATCAAAATCCAAATAATCTTTTAAACAATAAAATATAAAAAATGATACTAAAATAAGTACAATTATTCTTTTTGTTATATATTTTTGCATCGCTTTTATTTTCATGATATATAAATTCATTATATTATTATTATTAAATATTAATTATTATTTCGGGTTCATTCTTTTGATAAAGTAAATATTTAATTATGTTATTTTTTACAGTTTGTGATATTCTTCTTTTATTTCCATTTGCTGATATTAATTCAATATCATCTAAACAATTTTTATCTTCTTTTAATTTTGTTAATAGCTCATAAAGTGAATTAAAATTAGACATTATAGATTTTGAAGACTTGCTACTTATACCAGGAATTTGACTTAATATTATTTCCCCCACATTATCTGGTCTAATATTTGCTTTTTTTTCTCTTTTTATAACATCAGTATACGTTTTATTATTACTTATATTTTTATCATAATAACTTGTCTTTTTTTTCTCTCTTCTCATCTTATCCGCAATTCTCAATACATATTCAGCTGTTTCTACAATATTTCTTGTTTTAAATAGTGAAAATCCTTTATAATATTGAATACAGTGCATTGTTACCATTAAAGTAGAATATGGCACTTTTGTAAATCTATTTGAATATTTTTCTTTTTCACCCTCTATCAAATAAATGATATTATGATTATGTAAATTTATCCCGTTTAATCTATATGATTGTTCTCTATATCTACCATCTCTTAAACTAGATGCTAAATCACATAAAGTTTTTCTCTCTATAACTAATTTTTCATGTATACCGTCTTTTATAATTATATCCCCTATATCTAATTTTTCTATAACTATCTCACATTTAAATCCTAAATCAGTGTTCAATGATTTAATTACAGGTATTAAAGCTTTTTCCCTATTGTCAACTAAAATCTTCATAAGTATTTTAAATATTAATAATATTTCTTTAATATTTTTCGTTTAAATTTTAATATTTAAAGTAATTTATATAATTAATATTATTTATATATATATGTCTAATAGAAAACTGATGGCTATTAAAATACAAAGTTTATATAGAGGTTATAAAACAAGATGGAGAATACAAATGTACGGTTATAATTAAATTTTTTCGTTTATATTTTTTTTATATTATAAAATAAATATATAAATGGATAATGTTTCCCCAAAATTAGCAGCCACTTTTGGTGTTGGATTTCTAGGATTTATTTTAGCAGCATATAGTTATAACAAACATCATAAACCAGATTATACTGAAGAATTAATTAATAAAACAAATAATGAGGAAGATTCAACAGATGATTCAAATTTAGAAAAAATTAGTAAAGAAGTTAAAAGTGAAATTTTAAAAAAATCATCATTAGCGGAATTCTTAAAAAAAGAATTTGATTTGTTTAAAAATAATATAAAAGAAGTTAAAAACAATAATACAAATTAAATTATAATGACAGACAAAACTATGAATGATGGTGATATTAATATGGAAAATAGTGAATTAGTGTTTGATCCATATAATTCTAAAAATAATGAAGTTTCGCATATTTTTTTATGTAATATACTAAAAAAATATGGTGTTCCAGATAAAATACATAACATAAATTTATATAAACGTGCTTTTATACATAAATCATATTGTAAAAGACCCCATCTCGAAAATGTTGAAAATAATATTATTATAGCGCCCAGACCCGATAATTGCATGAAATTAAAAACAAAATCAAATGAAAGATTAGAATTTCTTGGAGATGGTGTTCTGGAATGTGTAACTAAATATTATTTATATAGACGTTTTCCAAAAGAAAATGAAGGTTTTATGACTCAAAAAAAAATTGCTCTCGTTAAAAATGAAACCATTGGAAAAATGGCTTATGAAATGGGATTAAACAAACATTATATTCTTTCAAAAAATGCTGAAGAAAAAAAAACAAGAACCAATTTAAAAAAATTAGGTTGTTTATTTGAAGCATTTATAGGTGCTCTATTTCTAGACTTTAATAAAATTAATATAAATGATGAAGATAAATGGTTTCAAAATGTTTTTGTAACTGGACCCGGATTTCAAATAGCTCAAATATTTATTGAAAATGTATTTGAAAAACATATTAACTGGCTAGAACTTATTAATACTGATGATAATTATAAAAATCTTTTACAAGTTGTATTACAACAAAATTTCAAAATCACACCTATTTATAAAGAAATTGGTGAATGGGATGAGGAAACTGGTTATCATATGGGTGTATTCTTATCAACAGTAAAAAAATCACATGAATTTAATTATGGAGACGAATCAATAAAAACCTTAAAAAATTATATTAATAATATTGATAAAAATTTTAAAGATGATAAACATCTCAAAAATATTGAAAAAATTAAAAAGGGTTATGATAAAAGTATTAATGATTATGAATTGGACGACCCACATGGAAATCCAATACCGTGTTTTGTTATATTTTTAAGTGAATCAAAACATAAAATTAAAAAGAAAGCTGAACAAGCCGCTTGTAAAGAAGCTTACGAAATATTAAACTCCAATTGACATTAACTCCTCAACTCTTATTCTATTTGCATAAAGAAACTCTTTTATTTCACTTCGTTTTCTTTCATCAATATTATTATTTAAATAATTTTGTATCCAGTGTCTCAATATTAAATATCTAGAAGATGTTATTGGTATTCTTGATATTATTCTTTCTGGCATTCTTCTCAAATGTTGATCTTGTTCAAATAAAAGTACTTTTCTATAATATATTTTTGGTTTTAATAAATTAACATATCTACAGTAATCATGATATCGCATCAAATAATCTAAATCACCACCACCATAATATCCTGATACTCTATTTTTTTTATAATAATTTTGTATTTTAACTACATTTTTAATTACTTTTTTTTTAAAAAATTTTTTGAATAATTTATTAATACAGATATACTTTATATATTCTGTATTATTATAACATAAAATATTATAAATTATAATATTTGGCAATAACATATAATAATTATTATAAATATATTTTTAAACAATTTAATTATATATTGTATATTCGTTGTGTTTTAATTGTGGTTTTTCTTTTGTATAATATTCATCAAATTTGTATATTTTTTTATTCGGTATTTTAATACTTAATTTTTTTTTTACGTCTTTTACTTCTTTACATACCTCTTTCTTTACTTTTTTACTGACATCAAATTTTATTTCTTCTGACATTTAAATATATTAAAAATAAATTATTATTTTTATTATATTTTAATAAAATATAATGAATAGAATTTCAAATTTACAAAATAAACCAAAACCCCAAAAAAGAAAAAAAATAATATTTAAAAAAAGAAATATTATTAAAAGAAAAAACATACCTCAAAATGTTGCTGATGCATCAGATACACAAAATGTTCCAGATGCTCAAGATATAGAAGAAGCACAATTTGCGGAAGCAAAAAAAGGTCCAAAAATAAGTGAAATAAGAGTTATAGATAATACACAAAATTTTGACCCGACTGATTTTTTATTTAAAATGAATCCAGCAATAATGGTTGCTTTAGATAAAAGAAATGTTTTTGCCAATGATGATGAACCACCTAAAAAAACTAGTGAACCAAAACCAAATATAAAAAAACCTCTTGACCAAACCGTCGCCCCACCTGTTGGTGATGCTGTTGGACAGGGTGGTGAAGAAAAAAGAACAGTTACTTCAAAGAAAAAAACAGCTAGAGATAAAACTAGAAGAATCCCATCATCCAGACCCGCAACAAATTTAAATATTGATGATTTTACTGTAGACTACGTTAGAGAATTTGTTATAAATGATAGAAAAATTAAAGATAGATTACCAAAAAAAACAAAAAAATACACTATTAAAGCAGCACAATATCATTTAAATAATTCTAAAAATTTTGTAAAATTTGTTGAAAAGCTTTTTAATAAATATAAATTAGAAGCTCAAAAAACAGGTGAAGGTGAAAATTGTACAACTATTAATCAAAAAAAATCTTCTGGAAAATTTAATTTATTATTACATCAAAAATTAGTAAGAGATTATTTAAACATTTATACACCATATCGTGGGTTATTTCTTTATTTTGGTTTGGGTGCTGGAAAAACATGCTCATCTATAGCCATTGCCGAAGGATTAAAAGATTATCATAATATTGTAGTTCTTACACCAGCTTCTTTACAAAAAAATTATAGAAATGAATTAAAATTTTGCGGAGACCAACTTTATAAAAAAAATCAATTTTGGGAATTTATTAATACAGAACGAAATAGTGAAAAAGAAATAATATTATCAAAAGCTTTAAATATACCACTTCAAAAAATTAGAAAAAAAAATGGTGCTTGGTTAGTAGATACAAAAAGAGAAAGCAATTATAATCAGTTAGAAGATAGTGAAAAAGAATCAATTGACGAACAAATTAAACATATGATTAATAGTAAATATACATTTATAAACTATAATGGACTTAGAGAAGATAGAATGGTTTCTATTGAAGAAGAAGGTAAACGAAATGGTGGTAATTATTTTAACAATAAGGTAATTATTATTGATGAAGTTCATAATCTAATCAGTAGGATTGTTAATAAATTAAATAAACCAGATAGCATTTCGATGCGATTATATAAATTACTTATGGATGCTGAAAATTGTAAAATAGTATTTCTTTCCGGTACACCTATTATTAATTATCCAAATGAAATTGCTATTTTCTATAACATTTTGAGAGGTTACATTAAAACATATAAATTTAATCTTGATACCAGCAAAATTAAAGGTAAAGTTGTAAATAAAAATTTTATTCAAAATATACTTAAATCTATACCCATCGATTTTATAGATTTTAAACCACAACAAAATAATTTATTAATTGTTACACAGAATCCTTTTAATTTTGTCAATAGATATAGAACTGATAATTATATTGGTGTTAAAAAAGACAAAAATAATACTTTTACTGGTAATAAAAATTTTGAAAATAAAATTAAATTATTACTGAAAAGTAAAGGTATTACTGTTATCGGTAAAACAACTATTGTAAAACACACTTGTTTACCAGATGATATGGAAGTATTTAGTAATATGTTCATAGATGATAGTACAAAATTAATAAAAAATGCGATACAATTCCAAAAAAGAATTATTGGCTTAACTTCGTATTTTAAAAGTGCTAATGAAAAATTATTACCAAAATTTAATCCCGAAGAAGATATTATATTAGAAACCGTTGAAATGAGCAATTATCAATTAGGTATATATGAGGCTGCCAGAGTTGTTGAGCGTAAAGAAGAAACAAGAAATGCTAGAAAAAGAAAAGGAAATCAAGTTGCAAATATTTATCAAGAAACTACTTCAACATATAGAATTTTCTCTAGAGCTTTTTGCAATTTTGTTTTTCCAGAAGAAGTTAGAAGACCAATGCCAAAAGAAGATAATTTAATTTCTACAGTTGCTGATAGTGAAGCAAAAAAAAGTGCTACAGAATCTAGCCCTATTTCTAGTGAAATCAGGGAACAAATATCTCAAGAAGGTGCTCTTGATGAAAATAAAGTTGATAATATTTCTGCAGGAGAAGAATTGTCTAGTAGAGTTGAATTAGAAGATAATAAATATGAAATACGTATAATGAAAGCATTAAAAAAATTAACGGAAATTTCTTCTACTCATTTAACTGGTGATAATCTTAAAATGTACTCGCCAAAATTTCACAGAATTTTAGAAAATTTAGCGAATAGTCAAAATTTTGGAACACATTTACTATATTCTAATTTTAGAACGTTAGAAGGTATTGGTATTTTAAAAATTGTTTTAGAAGCAAATGGATTCGTTGAATTTAAAATACAAAAAGTTGGAGGAGAATATGTTATTACAACACCTATTGAAAAATTAAAAGAATTTCCTTCATTCGCTCTATACACTGGTACCGAAACTACTGAAATTAAAGATTATACGAGATTGTGTTTCAACAGTGAATGGGATAAACTACCTTCGTCTATTACTGATACTCTTACACAGATCCACCCAAATAATCACTTTGGAGAAGTTATTAAATGTTTTATGATTACAAGTTCTGGAGCTGAAGGTATTAATTTAAAAAATACTAGATTTGTTCATTTAGTTGAACCTTACTGGCATCCAGTAAGAGAGGAGCAAGTAATTGGTAGAGCCGTAAGAATTTGCAGTCATGAAATGTTACCCAATGAAAATGAAAATAGAAGTGTTAAAGTTTTTAAATATTTGACAGTTTTTTCAAACAAACAATTATATGGAGACCCTCAAGCTGAAGAAAAAGCAGAACAAAAACCAAAAGTTTCGACAGAATTAAAACTAAAAGATATTAGTAAATATCATAAAGATGAAAGAGGACAACCATTAATATTAACAAGTGATCAAGCATTAAATGAAATCGCTAATATGAAAAAACAAATTAACCAAAATATTCTACAATATATTAAAAGTACCGCAATCGACTGTAAAATTTATAATAAACCAGGTACCGAAGAATACTCACAGTGTTTTACTATTGATGAACAAGAGAGTGAATATTTATATAATCCTTCATTAAAAGATGATGATACAGATGCAGAGAGAAAAATAAATATAAATAGACAAGCTGTAAAAGCCAAAGTTATTCAATTAAATAAAGACGGTGTTAAAGAAAAACATATATGGATTCCTTTATCAAAAGGAAATGTTGTTGGTAATATTTACTTATTTCAAGAATGGGTTGACAACAACAGAAAAGTTAAAGGAATTGAACCTAGATTTAATAATATTCATATTAATAAACTAACTAAAAAAAAATAAAGAATAATATTTAATTTTTAATTATTATTCTTTTTCTAACTTTTGCAAAATCTTTTGTTGATTTCTTATTATATCTATTAAATATTGTTCTAATTTTTCCACCCTTTTTACTAAATTTATACTTTCTTCACTATTTGCCGATATAACATCACTATCTTTTGTTTTTAATTTCATATTTTTAAAAATACTACTTAAATTAACTTCTTCTTCTTTTTTTTTTCCTTCCTGATTTTCCTTTTTTTCTATGTCTTTAATTATCTCCATTTTTTTTACAAATTTTTCATTCTCATTTTCTAGTTTATTATTTATTTTATCATTTAAATTTTTAAACTCTTTTACCATGATATCAGTTGGTTCTTGATAATCTTTTTCCATATTTGATACAATCTGATTTTCTAATGTATTTTTTTCTCTTATTTCATTTTTTATCGCCTCCTCTGCTACTATTCTACCCCTTTCAAAATTATTTACAGAATCTATTATTTTACTTTCAAATTTAACACGCTTTTCTTTTTTTGTACTTAATTCTTCTACTTCTAATTCTAAATTGTTTGTTCCTTCTATTTTTAATTTTGGAACATCACCCGTTTTTAACCATCGTATATCATCTTTATCATAATTACTTGTAATATTTGATAATTCCATATTACGCTGTTTCATCATTTCATTTAATTTTCCATCCATATCAGCAATTGGTTCATCTGCATCTTCAGAAAAATTCACATCGCCTGGTCTTTTTACCTTCATCATATTTTTAAAATTAGTTTCATGTTCTTGATAACGTTTTCCTACTTCTAAATTTTTTACAATATTTTTATTACCAAAATTTTTATATTCTCTAAACATTACTAAACTATTATCATGTGATTTTTTACTTAAATATTCATAACAATCCGCAACAATTTGTCTATTAATACTATTTAAGCCATCGTAATCGAATCGTTTTTTATGATATAATAAACATTTATTTTCAAAAAATTGTTGGAAATCACTTAATTTTGGTAAATGAAAATTATTTTCTTGTATTAATCCATTCAATACTTCCCAAAGTATTTCTTTATTACTATTTGCTATTACGGACATATTAATATAATAATTATATTAATATATTTAAATTTTAATTTAAAATGACTTTAAATATTAAAATATTTACTTCTTAAATTTTCCATCTTTTTATCAGGTATCCTTTTATTAAACATTGAAATATTTTTATCCATTAATAATTGAATTATTGTATATAAACAATACATACCACATTCACTTTCCTGATATTGATGTCGTTTTTTATTTTGAATATATTTAAATTTTTTTCCTAATTTTGCTGATTGATTTTGAACTTTTCTAGCAAATTTTCTTATCTGTGTTGGTGCTCTATCTCCATAACTATCAAAGTAAAATATTTGTTTTTTATTTATATTTATAAATAAACAAACCCAATGCGAACCTGATTTATAATGAGGGTCTAAATTAAATATTACACCTATTTTCTTTTTTTTTTCTTTTATTGCTTCTTTTAAATTAAATTCACATAAATCTTCCCATACACATTCCCCATTAAGTATATGTGTATCATAATCTATTGGTGATGGTCCCAAAAATTGAAAACATTTGTAAATATCTTCATACTGCTTCATAAACTTTAATATGTCTATACTTGTTAACCATTCGTTTTTATTTTTTTTCCATGTATCTGGTGATTTTGGTGCAAATATTTTATCTTTATTTATTTTATTTTTAAATATATTACTCTCTATCCAACACATTTCTTTACTACATGTATCACTAAAATATTCGCTTAATTTTTTCCATATTTTTTTTGGATTTGTTGTTTTTATTTTTACATCTGGGTGACGCATATTCCAAAGATTACGCATTCTAATTAAATCTTTTTTGCTATAACAAGAAAATTCTAACACATCTTCCTTTTTTTTTGGAGCACAACTACTTTTTATTTTTCTTGTTTTTCTTTTATTTTTTTTCTTATTGTTTCTTGTTTTTGGCATAATAAACTTATATATTCATTACATTATTTAATTATCAAATTTTTTTGTTTTTGGTAAATATACCTTTTTTTTCTTTTTTACCTTTTTCTTTTTTACATAATTATCCAACCCTATTGTTTTTTCTTTTTTTTCTTTTTTTCCCAATAAATTAATATCCATTTCATTAACATCCATATTTGTTACTTTTTTTTTCTTTTTTTTTGTTTCATTATCATATTGTGATTGTATTATACTTACTTTGTTTTTTAAAAATTCATCCTCTAAAATTTTTTCAAAATATGTAAAAAAACTATTTATTACGTTTGTAGATTTATTTTCATTCTCATTATTTAACAATTGTTCAGTAATTTTTAAAACTTTTTTTTTATATTTTTTTAACTTTTTTTTATCTACATTTTTTATATCATTTTTTATTTTTATCTTCTCTAAACTATTTGGATTTATTAAATACATCATATCTATCATTGTACTATCACCTACTTTATTATTCATTTATAATTACATAATAATTTAAATGAATATATTTATCTTAAATCTTAACATTCTTTTGGTCTTGTCTAGTATGATTATGAAATGTCTCATTTGCTAAATCACAACCATTTGGATTGAATTGAAAACTATCTTCAACTTTTTGTAAATATTCAAATTTTGGATTTAAATCTGATTGGGCATTCATTCTGTTTTTATACAAATCACTTGTACTACTTGGAATATATTTATTTTTTGCACATTTTTGTAAAGTCATAAATCTATTAAATAAAGTAGATTCAACATCAACATTATCACAATAACCATTATAAGGACCACCTACACCTGGATGAAAATCTTTTTCCATATCATACTTATCAAAAACACCTTTGTTTACAGTTGATTTCTTTACTTTATCAACCATAGGCATTAATGCTCTGCGATTTGATACAGGTCTACCAATATATTTTGGCTGCATCTGTCTACTTGCTATATTTCTACTGTAATTTCTTCTACTTAACTCTTCTGTTCTTTCAAATTGACAATAATATACATCATCTATATTTGTTCCCATATTGTATAATAAATTATAATATTATTTTTTTATTTAAAAACTTTTTAAATTATTTTCTTAAAAAACATTTAAATAGTATACTACATCATATATATAAAATGTGTGGAATTTTCTCTATATTAAACAACATATATAATGATGAAATTGTAAAAAAAAACTTTTATAAAAGTCAGGGAAGAGGTCCGGAAAATAGTCAAATAATTAATGTAAATAATAATATTTTTGGATTTCATAGATTAGCTATAAATGGTTATAATGATGAATCCTCAAATCAACCGTTTAATATAGAAGGAATTTATTTGATTTGTAATGGTGAAATATATAATTGGAAAAAACTTTATAAAATGATTGATGTTAAACCTACAACTAAATCTGATTGTGAAATCATTGTTCATATGTATAAAAAATTTGGAATTGAACAAACCCTTAATATGTTAGATGGTGTATTTGCCTTTTTATTATATGATTCTATTAATGAAACAATTTTTGTTTCTAGAGATATATACGGTGTTAGACCGTTATTTATAAAAAAAATATTGAATTACAGTTCACATCATTATATTAGAGAGCCGGTTTATTTATTTTCATCTGAATTAAAATCTATTTGTGATTTTAGTAAATCAAATAATATTGATGTTCAACAATTTAAACCAGGTAGCTACATGACTTTTAAAAAAATTGATAATATTTTCCAATACAATAGTGAAAAAATATTTTATAGACCTTCAATGATACCAACATCATTTAATACTGAATTTAGTGAAGAAGATTTTGAAAATGCTATTTCTTCTATAAATACATCATTAACAAATGCGGTTTTAAAAAGAATTGATAATACTGATAGAGATATTGCTTGTTTACTATCAGGTGGTCTTGATAGTAGTCTTATTGCTGCATTAGTTCAAAAAAACTCAAAAAAACAAATTTCTACCTGGAGTATTGGAATGCCAGGTTCAGAAGATATTAAATATGCTAAATTAGTTGCTGAACATATTGGTAGCAATCATCATGAAATAATATTAAGTGAAAAAGAATTTTTGTCACATATTGAAGAAGTTATTTATAGCATTGAAAGTTATGATACTACTACAGTTAGAGCTAGCATTGGAAATTGGTTAATTTCAAAAATGATTAGAAAACATAGTGATTGTAAAGTTGTTTTCAATGGTGATGGTTCTGATGAGGTTTGCGGTGGTTACATGTATTTTCATTTAGCTCCTGATAGCATTGATTTTGATAAAGAATGTAAAAAATTATTAAATAATATACATTTTTTTGATGTTTTAAGATCAGACCGTTCAATATCTGTACATGGACTTGAAGCAAGAACACCATTTTTAGATAGAAATTTCGTGAATACGTATTTATCTATTAATCCAAATATAAGACACCATGCTAAAAATAATCAATGTGAAAAATATTTACTTCGAAAAGCTTTTGATAAAGATAATTTGTTACCAAGTAAAGTATTATGGAGAACAAAAGAAGCTTTTAGCGACGGTGTTAGTTCATTAGAAAAATCATGGTTCACTGTTTTACAAGAGCATATAGATATAAATGTTTTTAAAAATAATTATATTGTTGATTCGCAAAAAGAACATTATAAACATAATACACCTGAAACAAATGAACAGTTATATTATAGAAATGTATTCGACTCGAGATTTAAAGGTTGTGAAAAAGTAATTCCTTATTTTTGGATGCCTAATTTTACAGATGCTAAAGATGCAAGTGCAAGAACATTAGATATTTATAAACAAAATATGCAGGAAAATTAATAAAATATATAATTTTAATTAAATTTATATATTTTAATCATTTTGGTTCAGCATTTATTATTTTTAAAAAATATAAATACGCTATTATAATTAAAATAAAGTCAATGTTCAATTCTTGATGTTCAAATAAACTTTTTTTTACATTTTTTTCATATTTTTTCACGTAATAAAATAAACAATCATTTAATAAAAAACGACTTATCACTGAAACTATTATTATAAACATAACCAATGTTAATATAGCTTTTGATTTAACTAATATATATGGCATCGATATAGATATTCCAAACAAACTATGACTTATGGTATTTAATAAATTATATTTTTTTGTAAACATCCAATATATTGTTAATAAAAGTACTATTAAATTTAATTCTACATAACGTTTATCTAAATAATTTAACTTAAATTTACCGTAAATAAATAGTAAAATAATTTTGATAATAAGTATTATTGACAATAATATTTTTTCCATAGATATAATATATATTTATTTTATTCATGATCTATTTCATTATTATATTCCTCCAATAACACGCCGTGATTTGTATTACAAAATTCTACACATTTTTTTATAGTAAGATGCATTACACCCATTGATACACCAAATAAAATAATCCAGCCTATAGTAGCTAAAACCATATTATTTATATTATTGTTATATCTTTATTATTAATTATAACAATAAATATTTTAGTTTATTTTTATTTGACTAGTGTGTTTATTATACAGCGAATACGTCCAAACATATCCTATAAATAATAATGGTAATGTCATTAATAAATATATATTCAAAGTATTATTCATCAATTCTTTAAAAGTAATATATGATAAACCAATTACTCTAAAACTTCCATACCAATATAAATGTATAGGTAATAATTCTTTTAATTGATTTTCATATTTACCCGGAGATAATCTATTATGCTGAATATAATTATAATTAATCACAGTTGGAATATTTGATAATTCGGCAAAAAATAACACTTCTTTCCAATAACTTGTATCTGTTTGATATACGCTATAAATATAAATTACGGAACTCAAATGATGATACATAAAAATGTAATCATTTTTTTTCCACTTTCTTTTTTTTATATATCTCAATGTATCATTCATAAAATAACCTAACGTATTTGTCGTTATTAAAAAATTAAAAAAATTTGGATAATTCATGATGTAACTTTGAAATAATAATATTGATGATGAAAATACATGGAAAAAATTTATATGATTTTCAATCAATTTAATATCTGTTTTGGAATCCCTTTTCATATAATCTTCAAAAATATTGTAAGCACATAAGCCTAATATTATATTTATCATTTATGCATATTTTCTATAAAAGTTTTTAAATCTATTTAAAATATATTTAAAAAATATTAAATATATTTTTATTATTAATATGATAATATGGTAAGGAGAAAAAAAAATAAGAAAAAAAAATACAAGAAACAAAAAATCCCAAAAGCTATAAGAGAACAATGTTGGATTAAAACATTTGGAGAAAAATTTAAATCGAAATGTTTTATTAATTGGTGTGATAATGAAATATCTGTTTTTGATTTTCATGTTGGTCATGACAAACCAGAATCTAAAGGTGGTACATTAAACGTAGAAAACTTAAGACCTATTTGTGCGAGATGTAATTTAAGTATGAGTAACAATTATACTATACAAGAATGGAATAATTTAAATGGAAAAAAACAACCAAAATGTTGCTTTTGTTTTACTTTTTAAAATTGATTTAATTTATATAGATACTTAATTTTAATATTAAAAATGTTTAAACAAGATGATAAACATTGCCACTTTCTATGTAAAAAATTTGAAAACAGACTAGAGGAAGGGGAATATAAATATTATAAATGTTTTAAAGATAAAAACCCAGATAATGCTAAACGACATAAATTTGGTCTAACAGCAGTAAAATATAGATTACAACAAACAAGTCCTTCAATTTCTATCGAAAAATTGAAAAAAGAATGGTTCTTTTTGAGTAAGGGATATACTTTTGATCATAAAAATCCCCCCTTAAAAGCATTTTGCAATATGATAAATAAAAAATTTCGAATATTAGGAGAAAAAATATATATACACGAAAATTATGTAAAATATACACCTTATCATTATAAGTGTGTATGTAAACAAACATACGACCATTTTAGTTGGTTATTTAATAAAAAAACACACGATATTATTATTATTGGACGTGTTTGCTACAAGAGATTTGTAAAAGAGAAAATGGGAATTACAAAAGGATATAGTGATTTATGTAATTTTTGTCATAAAGTACCTATTAAAAATGATCCAAAAAATAAAAATTTATGTAAGAATTGTAAAAATATAAAAAATGATCATAGATTTAATAAAATACAGAATTGGATATGTTATTTAAGTGGCATGCATTATGGTGATACATATGGTTTTATTCGTAATTATGACCCAGATTATCTAGAAAAAATATATTATAATAAAGAGTTAGGAAAATTACATAGAACAAAAGAAGAAAATATTCAAAAAATAAAATTATGGATATATTTAAATGTAATATACTCATAAATATATGCTAATAAATATATTCTAATAAAAAAAATTACTTTTTAAAAGAAAGTAAATATTGAATTTTTTTACTCAAGGAAGGCGCATTCAATCCTAGCGATACACCTACAGTGGTTGCAGTAATAATAGAATCTGTATTAATAAATCGCAATCTTTTATTATGGATATATTCAATAATTGGATAAAAAATGAATCCTTGATAAATAAATAAAATTATAGATATAAACAATAATTGTGCTAAAATTTCAAGTAAAATAATTATATATTTCGAATTTTTATTATAACGAGGAAATATTTGCAAACCTAATTTACTTACAATGATTGTACCTATTACCCAAAGAGTTATCATAATAAAAATAGATATCCAATCAAATTCAGGTATAATTAAATTTTGATCTTTATATGTTTTTTCGGGTAAATTAAATCCTCTTTGCATAACAGCATTATTTGCCATATTATATATAATATAATAGTATATTTATTTTTTTAAATAATCCATTACTTTTAAAAGAATTCTTTCTTGTTCATTAAATTTTTGAAATATTAAGATTTCATCAAATTTTATTTGAAAATAATTACCTCTATTATTTTTACAACGGATTTTAACCATATTTTTTTCTATAAAATAGTCAACATAAAAAGCCCCTTTTGTTAATTTTAAATTATCGGGATCTTTTAAAGAAATCCAGCGAATATAATTACCGTATTGTAAATCTGATAAATCGCTACAATATCTATAATCTTTCAATTTTTTATGATATAATTTCAAATCATCTCTGCTTAATTGTATTTTTTGTAATATATTATTTTTAATGGTTTTAATTTTAGATGAATTTAAGTTTACAATTGATGAATTTTGCTCATTTTCCAAAGCTTTAGATAAAATATCTACAGCACCTTCCGACATAATTATATAAATAACAAATATTTTTATGTCTTTTTTTTTTGTTTTTTTTTGATTTTTTTTTGCTTTTTTTTGATTTTTTTGCAACTTTTTTTTTATGAAAAAAACCTCTCAAACTTTAAAAATATTTTTGTGATGCAAATGATAATATTTTCATGAATTAAATTTTTTGAATGAGATGATACTATTTTTTTTGATCAAGTTTTTTCCAAAAGTTTTTTAAAAAAATAAGAATTTGCCAAATTTGAATTGTCAGAATTTGTATTTTTCAAAAAAAGTTTTCGAAAAAAAACGCTTAAAACTCTAAACCCCTTGGATATGGTATGAGTAAAAAAAAAATAATTATATTTTATCAAGGAAACTTATGGTAAGGGTGTTTTTAATTTTAAGTAAAATATAAATTAAAAAGATTTAGGGGTTTTTTTTGTTATCCATATATAGGATAACAAAATGGATAATTTTGGGGTAAAAAAAAATGACCAAAAAAATAACCATGTTGAAAATGACCATTATGGTAATGGAAAAATGGAAAATAAAAAAAATAGTTACCTAGGTAAAAAAAAGTGGATAACAAGTGAATTTGAGATGCTAAAAATAAAGTATGGGTGTTATTACTGCTGCTTTTGTGACTTCGATACAAAAAATTTAAAGGATTTTAAACGACACCTAAAAACAAAAAAGCACGAAAAAAAAACCCCAAAAAAAACCCCAAATATTGTGACCAGAAATTCAAAAAGATATGAATGTATTTGTGGTAAAGACTACAAGTTCGCATCAGGATTGTCAAAACATAAAGCAAAATGTGAATATGTAATAAATTCAAATTTAACTTGCCAAAAAAAAAGTAAAAAAACAAAAAATGGCTATAAAAAGTTCCAGAAAAATGGGTTTTTTGTCGAAAATCAATTAAATTTTACTAAAAAAAAGGATAACAACGTTATGGTAACAATAACAAATCAACAAAACACACTCAAACTGGATAATGATAACAATGTTGGCAATGAGTATAATTTATCAGAATTTGTCAAGCAATCTTTAAATCAAACGGAAACAATAAATAAGCTTTTAGAACAAAATTCTGTACTAATTGAAAAACTAAATAATAAACAAACAAATAATATTACATATCAAAATTGCGGAAATAAAAAGATGACTATAAATGTTTATTTAAATGAAAAATGTAAAGACGCTATGAATTTATCTGATTTTGTGAATAATTTAAATATTTCCATAGAAGATTTATTATATACACAACAACATGGTTATATGAAAGGTATTAGTAATATTTTTGTAAAACATTTAAAAAATTTAGACCCAAATGTTAGACCAATTCATTGTTGTGATAAAAGAAGATTACATTTTTTTGTAAAAGATGAAGATAAATGGCAAAAAGATAAGCAAAATAAAAAGATTGATAAATCAATTCACGATTTAAGTATAAAACAAATTAAACAGTTACGAGAATGGGAAAATCAGAATCCAAATTATTTACAAGATGAAAATCTTTTATCACAATGGCAAAAATTAGTACACCAAATTATGGGTCCAAGTGATAGAGTAGATAGAGATAAAGATAAAGAACAAATTATAAAGAAATTAGGTACAACAACAGAGTTAAAAGAAAATTTGATAATAACAAAAAAAAATTAATAATGTTTACAACGGATTGTTTTAAATTCCTCATGAAAACAAATAATTGAAAGTGTTAAATTGCATTTATAACAATAATTATCGATACAATTAAAAACAATTGGATGTTTTCTATTATAACACATTTCTATTGTTTTGTATTCAATGAAAACATTTGTAAAATTTTTATTAATTTTATACATATTAAAAATATCGTAATTTGGTAAATATTCAAAAATATTAAATATTATATCATCTGGTATTCGATTCATGATATATTAATTTATAATATAAATTAATATATTTAAAAGCTTGAAAAAGCACCAAACCCTTCATTTGCTGCCATTGGTTCCATTCCCCCCATCATACCCATTCCACCCATGCCATTCATTCCACTATTTTGTCCACCCATACCAACATTTGGGTCGTTATGAACTTGCTGGGCCACTTGATTTGGTTGTGGCTGCTGCATTTGTTGATGAGTTCCTAAATAGTCTGCTCTACTGGCTTGATGAGTTGGTTGAGGTTGTCTTAATCCTCCACCATTTGAAAGAGGCTGGCTTACTTTTACAACTGCACCATCACCCTTTGATTTTTTGACAGTTGATGTCATGTTTTCTTTCTTTGATTCAAAAATTCTCTCATAAACAAGATTTACTTTTTTTCCATTATCGCTGTTCATTCCCATAAATACAATAACTAATACTATATTTAAAAAGTTTATTTCTGGTAAATTATCACCACTAAAAGTTGGTATGTAACAAATTACTCGGTGTATTAAGTAAATACCAAGAAGTAATGATATAGATTGAATAACAACTTCTCCTAAAACTTCAATATTACCCTTTCTCTCATCAAATTTTGGGATCATATCATTCAATGTTCTATTTAAGAAATAAATAGGAACAATGGCAATAATCAAATATTGTATTAAGTTGGTTAATTCACTTCGAGTTTCTGTATCGAATCTTGTAACATGTTGAACGAAACTATTATTCGTGACACTTTCAACTCCTTTTTTTAGAGGATCTCCACCATTTAATTTTGCTCCGGCATTCATTATTATATATAGCTTATAATAAGAAAATAATTAAAATAATTATTATTAAAATAACATAAAAATATTATTTTATTAACATTAATATGCATCCTGAAAAACAATATTTGAATTTAATTAGTAATATTATAAAACATGGTATAAAAGAAAAAGGTAGAAATGGTAACACAAAAACAGTCATGGGAGCTTTAATGAGATTTCCTCTAGATAATAATAAAATACCATTTGTTACTACAAAAAAATTGGCGTGGCGAACGTGTTTTAAAGAATTATTTTGGTTTATGAATGGTGAAACGGATAATAAAAAATTAAAAAAACAAAATGTAAAAATTTGGAATGGAAATGCATCTAGAGAATTTTTAGATAGTCGTGGTTTAAGACATTATGAAGAAGATGATTTAGGTCCAATATATGGTTATCAATGGAGACATTTTGATTTACCGTATAGAAATAGCCACCATTATAATAACTGGAATTTTAAAAACTTAAATAACTTACCTTATATTAAAAGACGATATAGTGATCAATTGCAAAATATTATTGATTCATTGCAAAATAAAGATGAACGCAATAGTAGAAGACTGATAATGAGTGCTTGGAATCCAAATCAAATAAAAGATATGGCTTTACCTCCATGTCATATATTATCACAATTTTCGGTGTTAAATAATAAGTTATATTGTAATATGTATCAAAGAAGTGGAGACGTTGGTTTGGGAATACCATTTAATATAGCATCTTATTCTTTGCTAACAATCATTTTAGCAAAGCATTGTAATTTAGAACCTGGTGAATTTATCCATCATATCGGTAATGCTCATATATATCAAGAGCATGAAGAAGCTTTAAAGACACAAATTTTAAGAGAACCAAAAGAATTTCCAAAATGTTTCATAAAACATAAATATACGAATATTGAAAATTATTCTTTAAAAGATGTAAAAATTATAGATTATAATTATCACGATGAAATTAAAATGGATATGAAAGTATAAATGTGTTAGTATTTAAAAAATATAATATATTATTTATTAAATGAGTAGATTCGACAGAAGATTAAAAGGTAATTCGGGAGGCGGTTCTTCTCCCAGACCGGGTGTCTCAACATGTAAGATAAGAAATAATAATACAAAAATGTTATCTGGTTTTATTAATGTTGTTGAAAAAAACGTAGAAAATGCTTCAACAAATTTAAATGAAAAGAATACTTTAATTCAAGAAGTATCAACAACTTCTTATAATGAAAATAATAATAAAATAAACGAAACGATACAAATTAATGAAACTTTAAAAATTGCTATTTCACAAACCAAAGATAGTAAATTAAAACAACTTTTAATACACGAACTTCGATTAAATACATTAGAGATGAATTTAGATTGTTTAACAGAATTAAAATGTGAACAAATTAGTAAAGAACAAGAAGAACATGAAGAAGAATTAAGTTTAGTTGAATTAAAAAAACGTGTCCGCGAATACAGTGGAATAATTTCAAATATTGAAGAAAAAAATTTACATATAAAAAAAGATATTGAAATTTTTAAAACTAATGTTTCAGAATTACAAAATCACCAAGCAGAAATAAGTGCGAATCTAGAAAAACTTAATAGAAAAAGCCAAAATCAAGAAAGTTTTGAAGAAAAAATTAATATTATAGAAACACAATTACAACATTTAGAAGAAAATATTACAGATAACGATACGGTAATGCATTTGGAAAAAGTCAATGATAAAATAGAAAGAATAACTTTAATATTTAATGAATTATTAGAAAAATTAAAAGAGACAAACCCTGATGAATTTAATATGATGGAGTTGATATAAAATTGAAATAATTTAATATTAAAATTATTTCAATTATTAAAATATAATACACAAACTCTAATGTTGGATATAGAGATAAATGAACCAAAAAAAATTATTAGATTTGCTATCATATTTAATAATTTAAAAAATATATTTAATGAAACTAATATGTATTTTAATGAAAATGGTTTGTATTTACAAGCTATGGATAGTTCACAAATATGTTGTTGTGAATTTAAATTAAGCAAAGATTGGTTTTGTAAATATAAAATAAAAAAAGACGTAGTTATTGGAATTAATTTAGAAGTTTTTGATAAAATTCTATCATGTTTAGATAGAAAATTAAGAATAAGTATAAAATACCAAGATAACGATAAGTTTTCAATACAATTAAAGGATGATAATATTACAAAAATTTACCAAGTTGCTTTGATAGATATTGACTCTAGTATATTAGAAATACCAGAAGTTGACTATTCAGCAGATATATATCTAAAAAGTATGTATTTTAAGAATTACATTAATGAATTAGCACTATTTGGTGATGATATGACAATAAATTGTAATGAAAAAAATATAGTTCTTAAATCTTCTGGAAATGGTAATTCAAGCGTTATTATAATAAAAGATGAGTATTTAGAAGAATATTCAGTAGAAGAAGATATTGATTTGGAATCAACTTATAATATTCAGTATTTAAAAAATATTACAAATTTTGTAAAATTAAAAAATGAGATTTATATTGGTATCTCAAATACATACCCACTAGTAATAATTTATAATTTAACAGATGACAAAGAAAATTATATAAAATTTTATGTTGCTCCAAAAATAGTAGAAGATGATTAATTCGGTAAATATTTAAATGTAATTTCTTAAAATAATTTAATAATGGAAGTATTTTTAACCGTAATTATATTTAGTATAGTACTTTTTTTATATATTCATATGAATTTTCACTTGAATACTAGTAATGATTTAGAAGTGTATACTATAGAAAATGTATCTAAAGATAGACTAGAAGAAATATCAAATTTAAAACAGCCCGTTCTTTTTAATTATGAAAATGAAAATTTATTTGATTTATTAAATATATCAAAAATGGAAGAATTGTATGGGGCTTTCGATGTAAAAGTTAGAAATATTGTAGATAAAGATAATGAGAGTGAAATATATTTACCAGTAATATTAAATGAAGTTGTTAAAATTTTTCAAAATAAAAATAATAATAAAATAATTGTTGAAAACAATCAAGACTTTTTAGAAGAAACGGGATTATTAAAAACATTTAGATATAATGATTCATTTTTGAGACCACCTTTAGTATCAATATGTAAATATGATTTTATGTCTGGAAGTGAAGAATCTCATACTCCTTTAAGATATAATATTAGTCACAGAAATTATTATTTGGTTACAGGGGGTGAAGTAAATATAAAACTTATACCACCAAGTAATGGTAAATATTTACAAAAAGAAACGGATTATGATATTTTTGAATTTAGTTCTCCAATAAATCCATGGGATGTACAAGAAAAATATAAACCTGAATTTGATAAAGTAAAAGTTTTAGACTTAATTCTTAAAAAGGGGCAAATTATTCAAATACCTCCTTACTGGTGGTATTCTATAAAATATAAAAAGGTATCAAGTATTTGTGTATTTAAATATAGAACTTATATGAGCACAATATCAATATTACCAAAGTTATTATTAGGTTTGTTACAACAACAAAATATTAAAAGAGTAATAGCAGATAAAATAAATTTTGAGAATAATGTTGAAAATAATGTTGAAGATAATCAATAATGAAATTTGTCTATGTCTGAAAAAAATTGATGTTGACAGTTTGATAGAAAAACAGTTGCATTTGAAAAACTAGATACTCTTTCATTAATATTTTTTTTAGGAATTATAACAACATCTCCATTATTTGTTACAAATTTTACATTTTCATTTTCAATAGTCCTGAAATTCACTTTTTGAACTTGCCATATATTTTCTTCATTTTTTAGTAAACACCAAATAGATTCATTTATATTTGTTGTTACTGATTTAAGTTTATTAGTAGGATTTACTGTATAATATCCCAATGGTTTAATATGTGTTAATTCTAAATCTTCATTATAATGTTCATTCCAACCTTCAAATTTAACGCTATAAAAAAATTGATAAGATGTTATATATTCTTTTAGTTCATGGTCAAATTTTCTTGTATTTTTTATAGTTTTTTTTATTATCTTTGCAGGACACCAAGCAGTAACATAATCTTTAGCATCAATTATATCTCCAACTTTATAAAATGAATCATATTTTTTTTTCCATCTAAAATTATGATATTTTTCCCATAACAAATTTAAATTATCATAATTTTTTTCATAGGTTTTATCATTTTTTAACATATTTATTGATTCTAAAAATAATTTGTACTTTTTTATTTCTATTGATGCATTTATTATTTTATTGAAATTTTTAGAAGTAAAAACAACATTAGAGAACCCTGTATCAAAATATAAGTAACTAAAAATTATCAATACTACATCTGTGGGGATGTTTATAATCATATACTATAAAGTATAGAAAAAAATATACTGTATTTATATAATGAAAAAAATAATTAATTTTTTAAATACTGAAAAAATGGTAAAGAATTCATTTTATTTAACATATGTTTTTTTACTAACCACGGCTACTATAACATTTATTGAAGCAATGAGAACAAAAAATAAAAAGGTTAGACATATTTTAAATTTAGAAACATGTATTTCTGTAGTTGCTGCATATTTTTATGGAAAATTTGTTCAGCAAATAAATGTAAAAAATATTAATTATAGAAAAATTAATATGACAAGATATGTAGATTGGTTTATAACAACACCAATAATGCTTTTGGTACTTTGTTTGGCGTTTTTATACAATACTGGTGGTAAGTTACAATTTTTCACATTTTTAAAAATATTAGCATTAAATTTCGCTATGCTTGGAACTGGATATTTGGGTGAGACAAAATATTTAGAAAGAAATATTTCTTTAGCATTAGGATTTGTGTTTTTCTTTGCATTATATGGTTATATTTATTATAAATTTTTAAGAAAAAAAAGTATATTCGATAATCAAATATTATATTGGGCTTTCTTTACTTTTTGGATATTATATGGTGTTGTTTATAACTTACCGGAAAAAATGAAAAATGTAAGCTTTAATTATTTAGATTTATTTGCAAAATGCTTTGTTGGTATTTTCTTTTGGGCTTATTTTACAGGAGTTTTTACATTAAAAAAAAGTGGTATTTAAATTGAATTTATGAATAATAATAAATTATTCATCAATTAACAATGAATATATATAAGATACATGTTGAAGATAGAAATTATTCAACATGGGCAGTATACGATGCAACAACAATGGAATTACTTTCTTCTGATGAATTTAAATTTAATCCAATAAATGAAAAACTTATAAATGGCGATATTTTTAATATAATAAATGATAAACCAAAAGTAATACACTCAACTATAAAAAAATTAAAACATATTTCTGGAGTGTTAGTTTTAACTAAAAATAAATCATATGGAAAATTCAAAAATAAAATGTTATATAGATGCGTACCTGATGATAAAAGATTACCAGAATTTATTATACCATTTAAACCTCAATTAAAATTTAAAAAAAAAATGATTAATAGATATATTACATTTAAATTTTTACATTGGAATCGTAAACACCCAATGGGTCAAATACAAGAAAATATTGGTGAAGTAAATAAACTTTCAAATTTTTATGAATATCAAATGTATTGTAAAAGTTTGTATGCTTCTATAGCTAATATGAAAGAAAAAGCAAAAAAAATGTTGAGAATTCATGATGAAGAATGGTATATAAATAAAATTATGTTGGAAAATAATAATATAGAAGATAGGACTACACCAGAAAATTATTGGGATAATATTATAACCATTGATTCGCGTGGGTCTAAAGATTTGGATGATGCTTTAAGTTATAGTAAATTAAATGATAATGAATACATAATTAGTATATATATTTCTAATGTATCGTTCTGGTTTGATGCATTAGACCTTTGGGATTCTTTTACAAATAGGATAGCAACTATTTATTTACCAGATAGAAAACGACCAATGCTACCAACTATTTTATCTGATAATATTTCAAGCTTATTGGAAAAAAAGAAAAGGTTTGCGTTTACTTGTGATTTAATTGTAGATGCTGAAACATTTAAAATAAAGTCTACATATTTTACTAATTGTCTTATACAAGTAAATAAAAATTTTTATCATAAAACAGAAGAATTAAAAAATAGTGATTATATGAACACTTTTAAATATATTACAAAAAAAATGAATAAAGCCTCGAAATATATTGATTCAATAGTTAATACACCAGATTTAGTAGCATACTATATGGTATTAATGAATTATTTATGTGCAATAAAAATGAAAATGCATAAGAATGGTATATATAGATTTACAAATTTAAATAATGAATATAAAGCACCAACACAAGCACCTGAAGATGTTCAAAAATTTTTAAGAATATGGCATTCAATGGGAGGACAATATTGTAAATATGAAAATGTTAAAGAACATGAGATGTTAAAATTGGAATCTTACTTACATATAACAAGCCCTAACCGAAGATTAGTGGATATGATTAATATGATTCTTTTACAAGATATGGTAAATTTAATTGATTTAAATGAAAATTCAAAGAATTTTTGCAATAGATGGATTACCGATGAATCAATTGATTATATAAATAAAACAATGCGTTCAATTAGAAAAGTGCAAAATGATTGTTCAATATTAAGTAAATGTAATATAGATCAAACATTAAAAACAAGAACATTAGATGGATATATATTTGATAAATTGTTGCGTAATGATAAACTATTTCAATATATAGTTTATTTACCAGAATTAAAAATGACAAATAGATTAACAAGTACAAAAGATTTAGATAATTTAAATATGTATAAATTTAAAATATACATATTTATGGACGAAGTAAGATTAAAGCAAAAAATTAGATTATTACTCGTTGAATAAAAAAAATGATTATTATTATAAAAAAATTTTTTTGACAAAATTAAATTTAATATTTTCATATTATATAATGTCAAAAAATGAAGAAGTTGAATTTATTTGGCATGAACAACAAGAAAAGATATTGAAAAGATGGAGTGAAATAGGTTCTTCATATAGATTCATGCACGACCGAGCATATCTATATTTTGAAAAACAAAATTTTAGATTTGCTTTACCTGTTATTATTTTAAGTACAATAACAGGTACTGCTAATTTTGCACAGGGTTCTTTTCCTGCAGCTTGGGCAGCATTTGTTCCTTTGTTTATAGGATTTTTAAATTTATCAGCCGGTTTAATAACAACTGTAGCTCAATTTTTAAGAGTTAGTGAATTACTTGAAGGTCATCGCGCAGCTAGTATTTCATACTCCAAATTCTCAAGAAACATTTCAGTTGAATTATCCTTACCACCTGATGAAAGAAGTAGTGGTGGGAGAGAATTTATAGCAGCAAGAAGAACTGAATTAGATAGATTAATTGAACAAAGTCCAAATATTCCAATGCATATTGTTAAAGAATTTGGAAAGATTTTCCAAGACTCGTCATTTATTAAACCAGATATACTAGAAATTTCTGGCGTTGAAATATTTAATGATTCAGAAAATAAAAAAGCTATAGCTGAACGCAAGATGTTTGAATTAAAACAATTGGAAGATAAGAGAAAGATGGAAATGAAACAATTTGAATTGAACTTAATGAAGGAAAAACGTGACTATGAAAATGATTTAATTAATAAGATAAGAAATGATGAAGCTAAATTAAGAAAAGAATTTGAGGAAAAAATGAAAATAAAATTACAACAAGAAAAGAAGAATATTAAAAATCAACAAAAAATTAAAGCCATTGAGAAAAAGAAAAATATGTCAATACATAATATTCGAGATAATATGTCACATTTAATAAAAAAATTAGAACAAGCAGATAAACATGCTACTGTTTTAACACCAATAGCTTCAGAAGAATCTAGTGAAGAAACAATTAGCGAGGAATTAACGAGTGATGAACCAGTAAGTGATGAATCCAATACAAATACACCAGTTGCTCAAACTTTTGAAGATATTGTAATAGAAGAAGAAAATGAAGTAATTCCTGTTACAGATGCTAATATTGATGTAGTGATAGATATTTCTGAAAATAGCTTAAATTAATTCCAATTAGGATTTTTATATAATCCACAAAATTTACAAATATATTTACATTTGTCATCAAAATTTGCGCATTCATCGTAAATCCATTTATGTTCACAAGTATTAAATAATCTTACTGTTAATTTTTTGTTTTCCTCTTTATATTTACAAATTAATCTTTGAGCATCATATATGTGGTCATGATTTATACGTATTTGATTATAAATATCTTTTGCTGCGCTGTTCATTTTAATAATATTATATATATTTTTAATAATATTATTGCAATTCAATTTTTATTCTCCATATAGTTTGATTTATATTTAATTTTTTATCAATATCATTGAATGTTATATGATTTTTATTTTGAAAGATTTGTTTTAATAAATCATATGATGATAATTGAGTTTCTGTGCTTCTTTGTTCTAAATTTATTGAACTTTTCATTTTAATAAATAAAGTAATATAATCACCTGATTGAAATGGAAAATTATATTCTGTGTCATCTGTTATATTATTAAATCTCTCGACTGCTTGTTCTAAATATTGTTCTAATAAACTAAGGCATATATTGTTACTATTAAATGACGATGTTGTTAATCCATTTGATAAAATTGTTGTTAATTGTTTGTGCAAATTTGAATTGTTAACATCATCAATGATTTTACTTTCATTGGATATGAAAGCTTGATTAAATGGATGTCCCATAAGAATATCTGCAATATATCTAACAAACATTCTACCAATACAAGCTTTATTGGGATCTATTCCACTATAGAAATCATTGTTATATAATTCTATAGAGGAACCAGAAATATCATCTTTCATATTATTTTCAAAAAGAATTTTGTATGATTCATTAAATTTAAATGTGTAATTATTATTATTTCTTTTATACTTTAAAAAATTTGATATATTTGTTGCTGTACAATAAGTTGTATTCATTAAAAAATTAAATGAAGCGTCTAATGTTTCTACAGCGTTTACAGAACTGTCTAAAACCTTTTTATCAGCGTCTAAATAAACAGGTAAAAAAATATGTGACATATTAAATAAAAGTAATATAAAAAAATATAATATTGGCGTTAAAAATATTATATTTTTAAATAATATATGAAAGATTGTATAAAAACTTGTGCTTTATTTTATGTTATGTTTATAACATATTTATTTATTTTTGGATATACTATTATTTATTCCGAGGATTTAAAAAAATTAAAAAGTCTTTTAAATAAAAAACAAAAAATAATTCATGATAAGATAAGAAAAGAAAGACTTCATCATTTTTATACTGGTTTAGGTGTTGGTAGTGTATTAGGATTATTAGTTTTATTGACAAATTCAGGCTTTAGTTCAAAATATTGTATGGCTGGAATCATTTTGATATTAACAATGTCAACTGTTTATTATGTTTTACCAAAAAGTGATTATATGATACGTCATTTGGAAACTAAAGAACAACGAATGGCTTGGATGAATATAAGTAGAAATTTTATGAAAAAAAAAATGATAGGTTTTATATTGGCTGTTGTATTATATTTTTGCTTACCGCTAATTATTTAACGAATTTTTCAAAAAATGTTTATTCATATGTCTTTGCATATTAAAATATGTTAAAATTTCATCATTATTTTTAATGTCAAATAAAGAAGATAGAGCATTATCTGGTTTAATAATTTTAGCGTTTGTTGGGTCTTCTAGTTTATTATTTTTAATATACTGAATAATATATTTTGTTACATCAGTTCTAGCCATTTTAGTATCGAGTGGCTTGTGCATGAATTCACATAACTGTTTTGAAACATTAGTAGGGTTAGCAAAACCAGATGGTTGTTTATTACCTTTATTTTTTGATTTTTTACATTCTTTTTCTAGTGACTTAATTTTTTTATTACATTTCTTTTCAACTTCTTTAATCATTTTAGTTAAAAGAGATGTTTGTTCTTTAATATTTTTAACACATGTCAAAAGTTGTATAAAAGATTCTTTTTCACTACTTATTTCCTTTTGTTTGGTTTCAGTTTTTGATGGTTGTATTTGCTTTTGTGTTTGTGTATTATTCATCTTTTTATATTACACATATGTTGTGTATTTTTTAAATCAATTTTAATTCAATATATAATAAGTTTTTTAATTTATACAATATTATAAATTAAAAAATAAATAAAAAATTAATTAAATTATGTAATTAAGAATCCTGTACAGAGCGCTGATTGCGATTCTCTAGAACCCATTCTTTGTTGCTTTTGCGTTGAGAGTTTCTATTATCCTCACGTGGTCCACCACCGCGGCGTCTAGGTCCGCGTCTAGGTCTTCGAGGCTCACTTGATTCACCCTCCCTCTCTGTGCGTTCCTGCTTATTGAGGAATCGCGTCTCACACATTAGTGGTCCACGTCCAATTCCAGTAACCTCGGTGGCTTGATACTCATGATCACTGTTGGTACTAGAAGTAAGTACAAACTCAACATACTCTCCCTGAACTAAATATTTATATTGCTCCCTGTTTACAGAAACACCTGAGTGGTGGACAAAAATGTCCTTACTATCATCTCCAAGTGTTGTAACAAAACCAAAGCCAGAGCGGTTATTAAACCACTTAACAATACCCTGCTGGCGAGTAGAATCACTCACGGGCGTATCAGTAACATTATTCTGCGTAGAATCAGTCATCTTTTTATAATATGATATATTCAGTTGTTTTTAAATTAGTTAGTAATAATATTAATTAATTTAAATTACTTTTTACGATATTTTCGTTTTTTTTTAATGACATTCCAATTTTTTAAACGTTTTCTCGAGCATTTTGTTAGTCGCAACTTAAGTTTTTTGGTTCTTTTTTTTAACTTTTTAAGTTGTTTTTTTGTACCTTTATGACAAATCATTTTTTGTTTTAACTTTTTAGTAGAGCGTCTTTTTCTACGTTTTTTCCTACGTTTTTTTCGTGTTTTTTTTCCACCGTTTGTTAAACCGTATTTTCTTGGTAATCCACAAAAAACAGTATTTATACCATTGACAAAAATTTCTTTGCAAGTTTTTCCTTCTGGATAGGCACTAGTTATATTTATGGGTGTTGATGAGGCAGCTAATGATACTCTATTGGAAAAGTTTAAAGATAATTGTACCAAATAATTCCAAGCATCGTGTCTATTAGAAAAATATTGTAATCTTCTAATATTTGTATAGTTATATACGTAATATTCATATAATTCTCTAATATTTGTGTCTGCTGCAAAATTCATAAAGTATTCTTTTATTTTTTTATTAATACCAGTTAAAGTAGCTCTATCACTATTTCTAAACATACCTCCACGATTTTCTGGAAGACTAAAAGCAAAAAGTAATAAAATATAAACTAATTTTACAATATTTGTAGGATTAAAAACATGAATTAAATATAGTAATTCATTATTATCTTGTAAGTTTCCAATATTTAATAATTCACTATATCTTTGTATTTTATAATACAATATTTGATATAAATTTTGACTATCTTCAGAATCCATAACACCTATATCACCTGTAAACCCAGCATCTTCTGGGTGTTGTATTGATACTGGATTGTATTCATGTTGAAATGCTACGTTACTTTGAATAAATCTTTTGAAATTTAAATTACCATCATAAAAATTTTGTATTCTTGATAACATTACAGATGATTGTTGAAATTGTGCCATTGGTGTAAATCTTGACATTGAAGTTCTGCTTCTACTTCTCCTTTCTTCACTATCAGTTAGTGATAATTTACCAAATGGTGAACAATTAGGAAAAATAACAATTATATTAGGTCCATAACGGTTTGTTAATTGATTCACAACATCCAAAATTTGTACATTTATGGGATTACCCTGGCTATCTAAAAGAATATCATTGCTTAAACGTTCATTATACAACCACCCGAGTTGTGTATCATCTTCATGATCTCCACCATAATCCCAAATACCAAAACCACCAGGATCGCCATCTCTATCTTCTTGAGTCTTAAAAATTCCTCTCCTATTTTTATTCATTTCTACTGTTATTGTTTCATTAAAAATGGGGTCATTTGCATAATAAAATGAAACATTGTTGTATAATTCACCAGTACTTCTATATCCTTCACCCCGAGTATACGCACCACGCCCACTTCGTGTGTAAGAAGAAATATTTGACATTGAAGAATTTAAGTTACTTCTAAAAGTTCCATTAAATAAAATATTTTTAATGTAATTGACATTAAATTTATCACTTTCAAAATCACTATTGGCAGATTTTCCTGGGGAAACTAATCTAGCTATCATTGGTAGTTGCGCTTGATTCGCATCAATAAATCCTTGTCCACGATTCATAACATCATGTGATGACAATTGAGGAATATGTCTATAATTTCTCTTCATTTGCTCGTAATTGTTATATGTTGTAATTATATTTTGAAGTGAATGTGTTCCTCCACCATGTGCTTGTACATAAATTAATCTAACATTTGACATAATATATATATTAAATTGATATATTTTTTTGAATCCATTTAAATAAATATAAACAAATTATTAAATAAGATATGAAGATACAAAACGCAGAATATACAAATCAAGAATACCAAGAACATTTTGATTTTTGGCCATTTGAATTATCTAATTTTCAAAAATGGGCAATTGACGGTATTATAAATAATAAAAATATAGTTATTACAGCACACACAGGTTCGGGAAAAACACTACCAGCTGAATTTGCTGTTAAATATTTTACGAGTAAGGGTAAAAAGGTTATTTATACAACTCCTATTAAAGCATTGAGTAATGAAAAATTTAATGACTTACAAAATAAGTTTTCAGACATATCGTTTGGTATTTTAACTGGTGATATTAAATATAATCCAGAAGCCGATGTATTAATTATGACAACAGAAATTTTATATAATACTTTATTTCAAAAAATGATGCTAAATAAAAATGTTATTGATGCCGATAAATTAGAATTGCATTTTGATATTGATATAGAAACAGAATTGGGTTGTGTTGTATTTGATGAGATTCATTATATTAATGATCTTGACCGCGGTAGAATATGGGAAGAATGTATTATGAATTTACCAAATCAAGTTCAGATTTTAGGGTTATCAGCAACTATTGATTCACCAGAGAATTTTTGTAAATGGATTGAAAATGTTAAAGAAAAAGAAACATGGTTATGTAGCTTTGATAGAAGAATCGTCCCTTTAACACATCATGCATTTATTTGCTATCCAGATAGCTATTATGAAAAAATACCAATCACAATAAAAAATATAATGGAAGAAAATAAAATGCATAATAAACCAGTCGTGTTGAAACAACAAAATAAACCATTTGATGAAAAAAAATATCAAAAAGTATTGAAAGTTATTAATAATTTAAATGATAAAAAAAAGACGCATTCATTAAAACCACATTTTATAATGAATAAAATGGTGGAGTATTTGAAAAAAAATGATATATTACCGTCATTATGTTTTGTATTTTCTCGAAAAATGACCAAAATATTCGCACAAAAAATTACAGTGCCTCTTTTTGATGAAAATTCTACAATTCCAAGTACAATAAAGCGAGAATGCAAGCAAATTTTAATGAAACTCGGTAACTATAGAGAATATATTTCGTTACCAGAATATGATTGGTTAACAAAACTTCTTGAAAAAGGCATTGCTGTTCATCATAGTGGTATAACACCAGTTTTTAGAGAAATGGTTGAAATTTTGTTTGGTAAAGGATATATTAAACTATTGTTTGCAACTGAAACATTTGCAGTTGGTATTAATATGCCTACAAAAGCGGTTGTGTTTTCATCATTAACAAAATTTGATGGTAAAGGTTTTCGATATTTACATTCTCATGAGTATTCTCAAATGTCTGGTCGTGCTGGTAGACGAGGGAAAGATGATAAAGGATATGTATTTCACTTAAATGGGTTATTTAAATATAATCAACAACCTAGTTCAACCGAATTAAGAAAAATGATGTCAGGTAAACCAGAAATGTTAAAATCAAAATTTAAAATAAATTTTGTTTCGATATTAAAAATGATATCTGGAGAGAATTTTGAATTCAAAGAATTTATAGAAAAAAGTATGTTTAATAAGTTAATTGTTAATGAACAAAACCAAGTAGAAGATGAATTAAAAAATATGGGTGATATTAAGTTAGGGTTAACAAAAACGCCCGTGGAAATTCTTAAGAAATATGATGAAATGAAAATAAAAATGAATAGTTTAAATTCTAAAAAAAGGAAAAAAATGGATAGGGAAATGAAACAATTAGAAGAATCTACAAAAACATTTATGAGTGATTATCAATCATTTATAGAGTATAAAACCAAATTAGACAGAAAGAAAAGTAAAGAAATACAATTAAGAAATATTAATGGATATATACAAGATGAATTAAATGTTCATTTAAAAATTCTAGAAAATGAAAAATTTATATCTAAAAATGATGACGAAATAACTTTATTAAGTAAGGGAAAATATGCCATTGGTTTAAATGAAATTCACTCATTGGCTATGGCAGAAGCAATAGATTTAAATATTTTTCAAAGCATGACATCATGTGAATTAGCCTGTACATTAAGTGTATTTTGTGATATTAGATTAAATGATCAAGATAAAATTTTTACAATTGATTATGCTACAAAAAATACAAAAATAATTCAAGCAGTAAAATCAATAAAAAAACTGTATAATAAATATTATGATATTGAAACAGAATATCAAACCGAGTTTTTATTTAATTATGAAATACAATATGATTTGATAGAAATTGTAGAGAGATGGTATAAAGCAGAAAATGAAACTGAATGCATGAATATAATTAATGAGGCAAAAAAATGGGGTATTGAAATAGGAAATTATAATAAAGCTATTATGAAGTTGTGTAATATTGTAAATGAGTTGGAAAGTGTATGTTTGTTGCAAGAAAATGTAGATTTAAAGCATAGACTTCATGATATTCCTGAAAATATTATGAAATTTGTTATTAATAATCAATCCTTATATTTATAATTTATTGAAAGATCTTTTACTAAAATTAATTTTTTTTTGTTTTTTTTCTTTTCATTCTTCTTTTTCTTTTAGTTTGTTTCCTTCTTCTTTTTTTGGTTTTTTTTCTTTTAACTTTTCTTCTCTTTTTTGTGGATTTTTTTCTTTTTCTTTTTTTGTTACCGCCTTGACTAACGCGTTTACTTTCACCCCCAAGTTCAAAAGAATCACCACCGCTTTCTAGAAGGGCTCTATCGTTGTTATTGATGGGCTGATGCATCAATGCGTCAACTATTCCACCAAGCGCAGCTATAGATTCGCTCGTTCCTGTGTTAAAACTTCTCATAACACGTTCCCCTGATTCGAGAGCCCTTGTAATGTTTCCTGTATTATCATTTATATGTTGTCGTAATTGTTCATTAGCTTCATTTAATTTTTCAATCTGTTCTTCTAGTTGTGCAATTGCCATATTAAAAACCCGACCTTCTCTTTCTTCCCATGAATTCTGATAGAGCTCTATATATTTTTTTACATTATTATACATCAAAGCGCCTTTTTCATCTCGCATTCCTATTTCTCTACGTGCCAAAGCATCTAAAGCTTCCTGATGTTCATCGCTATTGTGCAATTTTAAATACAATTCATATAACCCTTCGTGTACGGCCCATATAATTGGACCTGCAAAAGGAATAACATTTGCTCCGGCTGTTCCCGCTTTCCGAAGAGACCCACGTTTGTCTGGTTGACCTCTTCTAGATATTTTAATAGACAACCACCACCCAAAAGCAGCTCCAAGGGCAATTGCAGTACCATATAACGCATTAGGGTTCTCAAATTGAAATCCTTGATATTCTTCACATGTATAACTATTGGCATTGCATACCTCTGTTGTCGTATTTCCACTATAAAATAATCCCATTGGGTTAAATCTTCCGTAATTTGGAGTAGTAACGTTATGACATGTCTTTTCATTACTAGGTATATATTGTGTACTCCACCCAAATCCGGTTTCGTCGGCGCATTCACCATTTGGTCCAAGCCCCCTTAATGTTGAAAAGTAAGGCATGAAGGATAAGACACGCCCTACTCCTGGAATGATTTCAAGCGCTTGAAAACCTTTTTTAGTTAAACTAAATATACTAGCTGTTAATCCACCTAACAATTTATTACAAAGAGACACGCCAGCATAAGCTGAACCAAAAGCTCCTCCTGCTCCTAATAAAGTGAAAAGTGCATCTGTTAAGAGATTCCAATATGTTAATTTGTAGTAAAATTTATCAAACAATATTTTAAATTCTTTTTCTGCATCTTTTTGTATCTCGTTAATCTTTTCTTGCAATTTCAACATTTTTTCGTTTAACTCTGCTTGGATTCTTTTAATTTCATTTGCGTTTTCCATGATTCTATCTTCTCGACGAAGATTCAAACTAGTGAGATTATTTCCGACTGTTTGAATACCTGTAAGTGTCTTTTCAGTCATATTTGTTGCGTTTTCCTGTTGCTCTCTCTGACTCACTAAAGCATATAACCCTATTTGGGTAGATTTCATATTCGCTGACAAATTGTTAAGAGCAACTAAACTTTCTCGTAAGCGTTGGCTCTTCAGTGCTGATATTTCAAGCTGTGCCATTTTTTCAGGGTATTCACGCCCTGTAAATTGTGCAAAATCTTCTCCAGCTCTTTTTACGGCAAGACGCAATTGTTTAGGATTTTGTCTGAGATTGCGTCCATCTAATAAACTTTGTGCATCGGTAATTGCTCTATGCTGCGCACTCTCAATTGAGATGTTTCCTAAACCGGAAGACGTATGTAAATCAGGATTAGGAGTTTGGTCGTCCCACTCTTGTCCGACTCCACATACACCACCCATTCCAGGCTTACCATTATCTATACAATTTGGGCACTCTGATTCAGTACAATTATGTGCTTCTTTACACCCCTCCCCACACCCCACTCCACCTTTTTGTCCACCTAAATAAGTAAATGATGGTCCATCAAGACTTGTGTTTATGGGCGAATCATCTATTTTCCCAATTTCTATTAATTCATCTACATTGAATTCTTTTAAAATTTTATTAATTATTTTTAGATCTTTTTTTTTTAATAACTTTAATTTATTTTTTAGTAATTTTAAGGTATTGGCTATTAAATGAAGCGCAATTTTTTTTTTAGAAAGTGAAAATGATTCAAGCATCGTTAAAATTATAGTAGTTAATGAATAAAAAACGTTTTCATTTGTTACAATAAAAAATTCAGCCAAATGTTCATTTTGGTCCATTATATATTATCTAAATAATTTATTTTTTTTTCTTCTTTTTCTTTTAGTTCGTTTCCTTCTTCGTTTTTTATATTTTCTTTTTCTCGTTTTTTTGCGTTTTCTTGTTTTTCCAAATCCTTTATATGGTTTTGGGGGTGGTCTACCTTCTCTCGCATACCTTCTTTCTTTTGCTCGATTAGCCATTTCTAACGTCATATCTCTTTCTAATTTAGCTTTATCACGAATTGATGTACCTATTGGAGGTCTCCATCTATCTTTACCATAAAATGCTCTAGCAATGTCTTCTCCACTTGCAGGTGTTTGACCCTCCTGTGTAGTAGAAAAAACCGCTTCCATTATTTCTTGCCATACTGGGTCAACTCCATCAGAAATAGATTCTTGTCTCATCATAGCTGGAGGAGGACTGCTTGCCACAGCACTAGTCATTTGTCGTTTTGATTCGCCCATCATTTCTTCTCGTAAATGAGGTTCTTCACTTAAAGTAAAATCTGAATATTTTTTTCTATTTCTATTTTTTACCCATTCCTTAAATAATGGAAAACTGATAACTCTTTCAACAGGAACAAGTACAGAAAAATAGTTGTTAATTGTTTCAATAAAACGATTCATGTTATCAATATCTGTAAATCTTTCAAAATGTTCAAAGAATACGTGTCTAATATTTATTAAATTAACGGTTTGATTTCTAGTAATTCTTATTACTAAATTTCGTATTAACATTTTCATGGGATTAGTATTACTTATTTTAGAAGCCTGAACTCGAAGAGCTTGTTTATCAACATATGACATATATATTTTATTAATATTTAATTAATTAATAAAATATTTATCTTTTTTTTCTTGTTTTTCTTTTTCTTTTTCTCTTTCTAATATTTCTCCTTTTTTTTATTTTTTTTCTCTTTGTTTTCTTTTTTTTTGTTTTTCTTTTTTTTCCACCAGTATTTGCAAGACATTTTCTTAATATTTCTTCATTTGGCATTACTATTTCATATAATACATCACACATTCCCACAGGGTCTAAAAAAAAATATCCAGTTCCTAAAAATGAGTTATTATGACCACGTAATGATAGGCTGCCAGGTATAGCTGGTAGACAATCTACAAGTGCATTCATAGCTAATCTAAAATATCCACCGTCTACAAAATCATCACCCCATGAATTTTTAATTATCCAATAAGGTTCTGGAGCGTGACCAGTATTATCAGGTTTTGGGTTTAAATTATAACCAGCAACAACCATTGTGTGTTTAATCCAATGGTCAAACTCACTAATTCTTTTAATATTTCTTTCAAAACCAATGGGAAATTTCATAATGTCCCAAAAAAAATCTTTTTTTTGAATAACATAATAAGGGTTATTATAACTTGGTAATGATTCTAATGCACTTTGACCTATATTATATAGATCAATACCCTTTGTGGCATATAGTAACATAAATAATTTTGTCTTTAATTCTGGTGCCATTGATATACCAATTATAGCGTTAGCACCTATACCACTTTCTAAATAATCAATAACAATGTTAGGGTCTCCTGTAGAAGCGTGTTGTAGTCCATATTTATTGATAACATTATTTATATTAGGGTCGCAAGTGGATTTAAAAAAATCACATACTTTTCCACCAATATTATCTGGTATTTTTTCACCAAATTTTTCTCTAATATATCTACCTTGTTCACTATTTCTACCGTAAATTGCTAATGTACATTCATATAAAAGTTCTTCATGAGGAACTTCTGGTAAGTTTTCGTCACAATTTTCTCTGATCCATTGTTGTGTAGCTCTTATTGCAGTTGCAAAAGCTTGAGAAACACAATTACCAATATTTCCTTGATTTTTAACATGTTTAGATAATTGTCGAAGCATATGAATATTGTCAGGTCTTTCATTCATAACTTCATTTGATGGACTTGCAATATTTGATTCAGCAGGATCTAGAACTATATTGGATGCAGTTGTAGGTATATTATGATATTCTAAAGCAGCATCTTCTTCATTATTTTGAATAGACATAAATATATATTTTATTAATATTTAATTAATTAATAAAATATTTATCTTTTTCTCTTTTTTTTGGTATTTTTTTTCTTTCCTTTCTTTTTTTTCTGTTTTTTCTTTTTAAAAGATTTAGATTTGTAAATATATCCTCCTTTTTTCCGCATTGTTTTTTTCCTTTTTCTTTTTCCACCTCTTCTTCTTCGTGTAAAAGTTCTTTTAAGTCTACTTAAAAGTGAAAGCCTAGGAGATGGTTGTGGTGGTGTTGAAGGTGTTTCAACCAAAACAAAACCATCGTCTACTTTACTCGATGGTGGTAATAAAACAACTGGTGCTGAAACTAATGGTGGTGCTGAAACTAATGGTGGTGCTGAAACTAATGGTGGTACCCTACTTAATTCTGTTAATAAACTACGAGGGTCTTGAACAATAGCGCTATTTATAACATCTATTCTTTGTTGATACTTAATTTTTATATGTTGTTCCAATTGAGATAATTTTGTTCGAAAAAGATTACATTCATTTTTTTCCATGTTTGAATATTTTTGCCTAGTATTTAAAAAACGCATGACATATTCTAATATTTCTTTTGATAGCAATTGGTCTTGCAAAGTATTGATAATCTTATCAATGAATTGTATTATAGTATCATAAATAGTTCTAATACTAGTATTAATAAGTGCCATTTTAATATCAAGTGGTTGGTCAAAAAAGTTCCATCCCTCTCCTAAATTTTGAATGTATATTTTAAATATATCATTAAATATTTCCTCTGCTACAGGTTTTTTTAATTTAAATTTATGACTAGTTGATAAATATTGTCTAGGAATAATCATGTTATGTTTTGTTTTATTATTAAATATATATTCTCCGGTACAACTAATTATTCGGAGATGTTTCATTAACATATTAAAGTTTCTTTTCAAACTATCCATATCAACTGATTGACTTTTACTTTCCATAAATATATATAATTAGTTTATTTTATTTTTTATTGTTTTGCAAACAAACAATAAAAAATAAAACGTTGTTCACGAGAAGAAAAAATAAATTGAAATGTGTTAGTATAGAGAGTGTATGGAGTAAATAAGAGTAAGAATGTATGGTTGGTATTCAGCGAAGCAGCATGGTGTGTATAATAAGGGCGGGTGGAATGGGGAAAAGTGGGAGGTTCATATATACTTGGACGAGTGTGGTAGAAGGTGTGTATGTACAACAATAACGAGTAGTGAGATAGAGCCAGAGAGTGAGATGTATGATGATTATGTATTAATGGGTAAGATGAGATGTTGGATAGGAAACATGTCAATAGCAGAAGGGTATAGTATAGAGTATATGAGTGATCTTGGTA
>MDTG01341322.1_pt1 | contig 56647 bp, 54 predicted proteins | sample 811421 | NCBI WGS metagenome assembly MDTG01 (sample SAMN05326645, study PRJNA326480) | marine metagenome | isolation source: seawater | place: Pacific Ocean: South East | collected 2011
CTCAAAACACGACGCAGAAATTGAAGAGGCAATCCTTTCATGCATTAACTATGTTGGCGTGGCAATCACGCCCCAGGACCTGGTGCCAGCAAACACGCGCCAAGATGCACAGGGCTTTGCGGCAACTCGCGGAGGATTGCAGACAATCATCAACTCTGGCAGCCAACAGATACGTCCCGGTGACAGAGTAGAGCTGGGCGTTGATGTACCATCGCTGCGATCAAAATACGGACATCAGACAACATTTGCAACATTTGGGTCCGGTACCGGCGTTCCTCACAGCAAAAGAATGCTGGTTACAAAACCTAGTGACGCAACACACATGAATACAAGTGAGGCCGTGTTCCGGAATGTGGTGCGCAAAATGGTAGAAAACCGCCGCGAAAACGGCGGTGGCGGCGGTGGCGGCGGTGGCGGCGGTGACGGCGGGGGCGGCGGTGGCGGCGGCGAACACGGAAGTCCAGGAGTTTTACAATTTGGAACACAATATGATGCGCCAAACGCTGTAGCGCCGGACATTTCAACTAGCAATGCGGTGGTTCAAGTCGATACCGCACGCGTGGTTGGCTGTTCCTCAAGACACGGCGTGTTTGAACAATATGATATTGACGATAATTTGCTGTGTCCAGCACATTCGGGATTTAAAGATGGCAGCATTTACAACAGCGACTTTGTAGCACGCACATTGAATGACACGACTACAGGAAAACAATCGGACATATTGTGCGTCAGAAGCGATCCAGGACAATATTCAATGGACAATAAGCAGGTTATTGACGCCGACGTCAATTACAGTGGTAAAACTGCAGTAAAGTCAGGAAACCATGTCAAAAACATGTTCAGAGAAAATTTCCACAAACGCGTTGAACAACGAACAACGAACCCTGTGGACAGACGTGAAATTAACACAATATTTCAGATTGATGACACGGATCAACAACTTATGTGCCAACGTGGTATTGACATACCAGCAAGCACTGGGCTTGACTTGCACTGGAAAGCACTTAGTGCCAAAGATGCATCTGGTCAAAACAAGTCAGCCTTGGTCAACAATTCAACAGAACTTGACCGCGTTGTACTGAAAATAAACGCACGAGACAAACAAGAATTTGAGCAAAAGGCCCGCGAACTTTTGAACGAGATGGATAGTGAGTTTACTAACATGAGCGAAACGGAAGTGCACAAAGTCAGCGATTCCACGTACAATACGCACGAAGACAAAAGAATACAGCATCCGGTTTATCGGATGTTTATGTTCAGACGGACATACGTGTCTTACAACTGTGGCTGGAAACAATCAATGCACAGGATTAAAGACCACGCCAAAGAGACCCACCAGGCCTTAACTCGCGGCCACCCAATTTTTGACACCATGATGAACCAGAATATGGCTGACGACCTGGCACAAGGTAGGGGGGACACTGGGAAAAAATTACAACTGTATTCTGAGAAATGGTCCTACTATAATGGCGGTCAAGAAACAAAAAATGAAGCTGATCACGGTATGCCGCAAAAATACGAGCCCGACCCCGCCGCTGGTCAATCCAAGCACGACCGGTGTAATGCTATTTGGCAGTGTACTAGATTTGGCGAATGGTGTGTACGTGGTCCTGGAGAAAACGCATGGGGACAAAACGCAGAAAACCAATGGGCAACTGACAGCGCTGACGATATTACTAATGACTATTTAGTGGACAGACAATACTGTTCTAACCAGGTTGATCTTGAAACGCGTAGTGGATATGGTGCCCGCAACCGAAATTTACGCGCAACTAAGGGATGGCCCAACATTAATGATAATGATTTCACTTCAGGCGACGTAAGTTTGAATGCCGCAGGCGGATTGGCCATAACCCCGGACGAAGTAAGCGTCCTTGTTGGACCAGGTAAAGAAGATGCTATGAATGCAGCCAGCGAAGGCGCTGCGACAATTACCGGTGGGTATTATTATCGCCCGCTTAATTTCACATATGGGACAGGGTTTGTGCGAGAACAAGTACCGGATGGAAATATGGAAATAGACGTTATGGGCCAGGGTCTATTAGACGATAACAAGTTGGACGAAACATCCAGTATCAACTTATCAGGAGAAATGGGAGCAAAAAATACATATGGTAGACATTCCCGAACAAACAATCACAAACATGCCTACATGTGGAATGTGACAGCAGAATGTAATAACATGCCACGCGCACAGTTCCGAGGAGGCCCGCAAGATCGCGCTAGATTTAAACAATTCAGACGCCTGTGTTTTGGCATTAGGCCAAATGGGAACGAATACTGGGATAGCATGAAATTCACGGGCAATACTTTCGCAGCAAATCCAACTCAAATACTGAAATTTAATGTTGCAAAGAATCAGTACGGCGCAGGTCTGCCTCTGAACAGTCTTCGAGCTGAACAAACCCCACCAACTGGAACGTATTTAGACAGTGAACAATTGGACAAAGCTTGGCAACACCAAAACAGTTTTACAGGTCAAGGTATGCATCATTGTACCGATGGCCATTACGAGGCGCTGTATTCTGAAAACGATCTACAAGCTACCGTAGATGCAACTGGTGTGAATGCCGTTCTACCCACTAGTTTTGCTCAAACATTATGGGGTGACCCCGCCACACAGGCTGCGATTGATAAAGGGGAACTTGCCACGGTTGCTGGAACAAGTGTCATGGAGAACATGTACGCCATTGCAGAACGCGACGGGAAAACGGAAGCAATTTCAATGCCAAATCCAGAATACGACAAACCGTTGCTGAACGCTACAACAAATCACTGGTATGTCAGCAGCATGGACGACATTGCTAGTGGCAATCACACTGTACGCCGCAATGTTGGCCGCGAACCCGTAGTGTATCTTGTATGGGAAAACAATGTTACTGTGCCACTTGTTAAGCATACCGGAAAACAACACAGTGTGGATCTATTCAACATCGACGTGCAAATAACAAAGGCTGATTGTTACCCCGACTTTCGACGAGATTTGGGAAACGAAAACGAAGGTCAATTTATTGCGCATTTATCGAATGCAGCGAGAAACTTTGCGCAACGAACGGATAGTGCGTCACAGCACGTACAATCCCAACCCGTGTTGGGTGTATACCGCATTGTACAAACGGCGCCGGTTCATCGCCGTAGCACTCATAGCCAGTTCCGGCTGGAAATGGTTGGAACTGATCAGTTATTTGGTGTAGGAACTGAAGGCGAACATAGCATGTTGAACGCAATTTCGTTTACCGGAAGGCGCCCGTTAGAAAAGTACGACAAATTAAACATGAATGTGCACGGAAAGGAAGGGCACTCGTTTTCCAGTTGCCTGTCCAATAGTGTAGAGCACGAAAAGGGTTTAAAAGCGGAATCCATCGTACTCGCTCGACTGAATGTCGATAAACGAATGGATACTGAGGCGTACAATGGAGAAGATAATAGATTGATGCTATTAAAAAAGGGGGTGCTGGCGCGTACTTGGGAACCAGCTGGTGGCGTTTACAACACAGACCAGCAAGAGGACATGCTAGCTCATCGCGCCGCACTGGCCACGTCGTGGGCGGCACACAAATACTACGCTTTTGGTAATTACTTTGGCTCTTTGGCATCGAGTATATTTTTCGGTGGTACAAATGAACAACAACAGAAAACGGTTGCAGGATTGTCCAACTGCTGGTCAAAAACAGATGACGTAAAAGAACCGCACATTGAATTTGCACAACGTGGCATAATCAACACGCGTTTGGCATTGGAGCTTAGCAACACCTTTACAAGCCGCGCTACGTCAATATTTGGCCAGTCCATCCCGGTTGCAGACATATGCGATTTTTATTTTAGCCAAAGTGCTAGAAACCAGTGGCCAGCGCACAATCTCGGCAATGCTTTGGAGTGCATTACAACAGGAAACCCCGAGACATTATGGAATGATCGCGTCAGTGGTATCAGCCACATTTTAGAACAAATAGATATGTCTGCTGACACCGATTCCAAACCCGAAGGGCCCATTGAGCACTTGGTCCGCGAAATTGTAGAAGAAACGCTGAAAGCACAATCATCTATTGGTCGCAGCGCTCGGCAGCGCACAATCGGCGTCGCTTTATCCGGGGCATCACCCGGGCAGCCGTTCGACATCTGCTTGACTTCGGCAACGTGACGTTTAGCCACTCGCAGTTATACTTTCGGCTGTAACTTGTGTGACACTGTAACGTTCGATGATTGTCATGTTTGCAATTGTCAACTTTGAGCAATTCCCTTTTGTTAGAACATTTGTGTTCATTACGCAACGATTGTAGTTTTTGCCTCGGGGTGCCATAATTTTCCAAATCATCATAGTTACCAATTTGTGGACGACATATTAATCGGCTGTCTGTCCTTCTATACAAGCTATCGTCCTCCCCACCCCATCCGTAGAATTTGTTACTAAAACCTGGAAAATAGCGTATATCAAATCCCACTACTCCTCCAAAATAAGAATTGCTGTTGTTGTAACGGCTGAATCTTGCGCCAAAGTGTACAACTGCGTTTGGCCACCAGTCAACATACATGTTGACAAGATTGTCATCTGGGACCAGATCTACGTCGTGAAATATAACCCGTGAAGCACCCAACTGCTCTGCGCGTACAAATCCGGCGTTCAATAAAGCACCTCTGTTAAATTTGTAATCATCTTGTTGTTCAACGACAATAATTACAGTTCGTTGGGGCAAACGGTGGCGCACTCTAGTTAGCCATTGCATTAAATGCGAATGTCTATTTCTATACGGTATGACTATAATGGGGATATCGGTCATAATTGCGTATGTATTTAACAGTGTGATGTATTCTACGCACATGGTTGACAAAGGGTGGGTTCGCACAAATACAAACACGTGGCAAGCAAGCCGCTGGCCCCTACCAAAACCGGCGACGGTTCGTTCCAACGCGGCGCTGTACGACACCCAGGGCCGCACATACGTTCGCATGTCAAAGGCAAACGCTGCTTTGCTTGGTATTAACAGCAACACATCATGGTGGTGGTACGCATTGCCCGTTCCGTCACGAAGATCGGAACGTGTCGGACAGCCCTTAGCCGTTGGTGACCGCGTTCAATTTTTGTCAGGTCATAGACGTCGCGTTCGCGGTATTGGTTGGGCAGTTGAGCGAAACAGGGCTGTGGGTATTATTGACATGACATAGGCTCCGACATCAATGCAGCATCGGCGCAAATGTCTTTAGCCAGCATCGTAATTGTTCTATTATCAAACTGTAACTTCACGGGTGTATTGTTTCGCGAACCAGAAACCTTTTCAAGTGCCTGTTGTACATCAGAAATAGTGTCGATGGGTGTACCATTTATGGACTTGAGCTGCATAAGAGGCTCAATGCCGACGTCGTCCGCATGCGTGTGTCCCTGTACGTGCACAATTACAACTCTGCCACGCGGATACTGCGTTCGCGTGTCCCACGTGTTCCAGCATTGTCTCAGACGTTCGCTTTCGTCGAAGCCGTCAAAACCATCTAGGACGTTTTTGCAAAAAGGAAGGCAAACTGAGCCACCAATATATGCAATGGGAACATTTTCCCACATAGGATACAATTCGCGTATGCTTGCGGTACGCACTGCCCGCTGTTTTATGTGCACGTTCACAACACCGTCAACGCCTACGCGCCTAACTTGAGCGGTAAATCGCTCAGGAAGTAGAAGCGATAACACAGGCGAATCCAGATCGACGTCACCAGCACGGTTGGTTTTCAGTCTTTGCGTAAGTGCGCATATTTCCATATTGTCTAGCGCACACAGGACATCTCCTGGTCTCAAGGCATTCAACAAACACGCGGGTCCTTCTCTACCAATAAGCACGCCACAGTGAGGCACGTTGCGTATGCTGGCTTCCGTCGACGTGAATTTATCAATTTGGCGTTCCACGGTGGGAAGTCGAAGCAGTGTGTCGGTGTCGTTTCTCCAACGCTCCAATGATACACGCACGGCCCAAAAGGGCAATGCCAGAGTGATACCTTCGGACATACACGGAGACGCAGTGCAAATGCCATGAACAAATCCCGTGGATATTTCAATCAATGGCCCCCCACTGTTTCCATGATTTGCTGACAAGCTGCATTGTAACCAATGCCCACCGATGGGCGCGGACATGTGCCCATAACTAAACTGACACGAGTCACACGTTGTGTCCAATGGATAGCCAGTAATCATCATGGGTGTGCCTGGAGCAGGGTGAGGGCCGGGAGCCAACGTGCATATACCAGGCGGCACAAAATCAACTTTGAGCAATGCAAAGTCCAGCTGCGGTGACGCAACCATAACATCACAGTCATGATGCGTTCCGTCTGAAAGATACACACGACATGACGTGCGTCGACAATCTTCAATTACGTGAAAATTAGTTATCCCGACAGCAGCGTGATCTGGCAGGCCGATGTCTGATCCCTGTACAAAAAAAACAGTTCCTGATATTATATTGTCGGTTTCGTATGCGCAATGTGGCTGTGTCACGTCCCATTCAGTGGACATACATGCCACTTTAGCAACAGCGGACGTCACAGATTTACAATGAGACATATTGATAAATTACACTTTTATTTCACCTAAAAATTAATCTCACCTACTTGCGATGGCCGAAATTCTGCATTATTTGTACGTGCTAGTAATGAACCACCACTGCCATCACCCGTGCCCGTGCTCGGCATTACTGATGCTAGATTACCTAGGGGAGCAAATAGTAGTAACGACGACATTACGAACTCGCTTAAACAGAGCAAAAGTGCTATCATCATCCAAAATTGTCCCTCTGACGCAACCCACACATCGTTACTGCCAGTGTAATGTCTTCGAGTATAAATAGCAATCACAATAAACAATGCTAAATTCACCAAATTACCTACCCAACGCATCCTGAGGAACCGTTTATCCCGTAGACGTTTCTCCAAATCCTTCTGCATTGAAATCTGCCACGCAGAAACTGCCACACTCACCCCGTACAAAGCTATGAGTGCAATTGCAACGCTTCTTGCCGTGTGAAGATCCTTATCTGTGTCGTCGGAGAAAAGATTCACAAGTCCGGCGTCATCTTTTCCTACACCATATGGTGAAACGCAGGCACCGATCAACACACCCAGCGTAAGCAGCTGATGCTGTTCATGGACAAGCATATCGTGACGCAATGCAGATGTCCTGTCCTTTCCCCTAACAAGCTGCCTTGATGTGCCTAGAATGATAGCAGCAACTACAAACACGTACGCGCTCCCTCCGTCCATATAGTCACCGGAGACGACGTCCAGCATACAAATAAACAGTATTGCAGCAGTGCCATAGCGAATTCCGTGCGCAACACCGGAACCATCTTTGTCCTTTGTTTTGCCTTCCATTTCTCTCCTTTCATGTATAACGCCTGTGGCAACCGTGGCCACCAAATATACGAGCAATGCAAAAGCCAAAGTGTGAATCACCGTGCCATTGCTACTTTTGAACATATATTCACCTAACGTAATAGTGCTGTTTACACTAGTAAGGTTGAGTGAATTGCGCACCTCCTCATTAATATGAACGCCAAATTCAAGGCCCAGTGCTAAGCCTGCGCACACAACCGTTAACAAATCGTGTACACGGGGAACCCATATTTGTGCGTGTTCTTTCGCGTTTTTTACTTGTCGAGTCGAAGCCGCTTCTGTGCTCATTTCAATGTCATACGTGGGCTTTAAATACGTTACGGTTGCTAATAATGGAAAACAATCTGCGTGGTGAAGTTGACATCTTTGAAACACAACGTGCATCATGGATGGACATGTACGTTGTGTATTCGTGTGTTCTCGGTACTATTGCATTTTTTACAGGTGCACTACATAACAATCCTATGCTAGCGGTTTGGGGTATATGGACATTTTGTGCAATTGCATACTTTGCTCGGGATAGAAGAACGTGGTGTTACAAAAGTGATTTTGCAGTAATCGCACTGTCTTTGCCTGTAGCTACACAAACAAAAAACGGCATGTTCCAGGAACTTGCCTGGGTCCAGATAGTTATACATGTTTGGTTGTTGTTGCGTTTTGTTTTTCGTACGCAAATGCCACCATTTGACGAGCAAACCCCAGCAGAGACAGTTTTATCAGATACCGATAGCGAATGCGTAGAAATGTAGTTATCTATATAATGCATCACGGTGCTTGTGTATGGCGTATTTTTTGGGCAACATTCTTCCCACTCGTTGCGAGGCTGCTGCTCACGAGGAAGCGGCAGATCCTTCGTTTCACGTTACTGAAAATGACGCAAAATCACTGTCGACCGTTGGCCTTCCTGTTCGTATTGAGCATGCCCCTAATCTGACCATTGGAGAAATCACACAAGAATGGGATGATGATACCGGACGCAAATGGGTTGTCGGACGGATTGACGAAGATAGCATTGAAGGTCGTTTTGCCACCAAAGACATACTATCTGAAACCCGCCTGTACCCGTCGTTATCACTTCAGCACATATACAGAGAATACAACGATGGACGCAGTGATAAAACGGGCCTTGAAGTGAGCATATGCAAAGTACCGCGTCGTCATGGCTGTCACATACGATCTGCAACGAAAAATCTGCAGTATAAAACGAAAGATAGTACCTTACGTAAAATGTCCACTGAAGCTGCATCCGCCGCACCGCCTCCCGCTTCTGCACCCGTACCTGAGCCCGTACCGGATTCTGAACAAAAGACGGATACGCCATCTCACGATGATGAGCTTTTGCAGGCGCAAAAGGCCACGGTGGAACTTGCGCGTAAGCTTGACCAGCTTGAACAACAAAACAAAGAACTGCAGGACAAACAAGCAGCAGCGGAAAAGGCGAAAGAAGAAGAACGGGAGCGCAAGAACGCGGCCGACATGGATTTCGTCAGCAAAATGACAGAGTCTGTCCTGGCCCAAGTGGCCAAGGCATCACCCGAACTAGCAGGAAAAGAATCGCAGGATGCAATTGATACCCTGCGAAATCAATACCCTCAGGAGTGCCGTAAAGTTATGGAAATTGCGTGCTGCGCATCAAAGCGCGCGGATGAAGCCGAGAAGAAATACGAACAGGCGTTAAAAGACTTTGAAAAACAAAAGTGGAAGGAAGATTACGAACGAGCCATGCAGACACACACAAACGTCCATGGCGACACATCGGCAACGCACGAAGTGGAGGTCCGCGCGTCCAAGCGCGCTAAAACTGCCAACCCGTATGCGGCAAACAATACCGCAGTGGCCCCGTCGTCCGCGTATGGCGAAGCTGCAAATTTGGAATCTGCATCTCAGATCAGAGACGCGTACAAGGCCCTACGGGGCCGGGGGTCCACTATTGACGCGATGCGTTCTGTAGCTAGTATAGTATCTGAACAGCGTAGCCGTGGTTTTCGTTAATAAATGTATATATTAAGTCAATTGTAGTCAGTGCACATGACATCCTCAGATCAAATCACAGGCCGCACGTGGTTTGATGGCGCAGAGAGTATGGCAGAAGATGTAGCATTGAACGCTTACATGGGAATACGAGTCGACACGTCTCTCATGCGTTCCAATGCAATCACATTCACGGATTTTCGCGACGAGCACAATGCGGACAGCATGCGTGTACTACTGCGCACATTCTTGAGAATACAGCATGTGCTCATCAATGGCAAAATTGGACAGGGAGCAACTGCCTTGCTCGAGTGGGACGCCCCAACCGTCATGGATCGACCTCATGCGGTATACGTGCACGTGCTGTACAACCCCCCTGCTCCCGACGCTGACATTGTGGACGAAGCACAAAAGGTTCTCATAAACATGATGGAAACCGACTCCAAACTGTATCGGCAAGCCAGGCCTGGAAAGCATATCCAAGCGTCCAACATGGTAGTGAGTATTGACATGTGGGCCGCAATGTGCAATGTATACACACATGAAACTCCAGATACCGATGACATACTGGAATGCCAGCCGACGCACATTTTTTCGCAAAGGTTTGCCGGGATTGAATCGCCCGAATCGTCTCTTCGTGCGCCAAAGGGCCAATACGTTCGAATGTCGCATTCAGACTTGAATCCCAACATTTTTTTTCAGAAATTTGTACCATGGTACCAAACATCGCAACTCCCCGATTATCCGCTGCGATGCACAGACGCAATTCAGTCAGCCGTGCTTCGTCGAGTGTCAAGGTCACTTCCCCAAAACCTGAAACAACACACCGAAAGCGTGTGGGAACAAATTGTGAATAAGCAAACTCGCGCCAGGGAGCTATATACGGACCCGGAGGACTATAAGAAATGGGCCACTGCCGAGATTGAACACGGACTTGACGGACCACAAGCCGCGTTTGTTGCCGCCGGCGAAAAGGCAATCAACGAATATGAAATCGAAGCTTATCAAGATGCCCCACATGCAGACCCCGATCTGTCACCCATGGGAACTTGGGTTACATGGTTTTTGATGCAAAGTGAGGCATATGCATTTGTGTATAAGCAACATCTACTGCTGTTGAAGCTGTTTGTCGGATCCTTGGACTGCATGAGAGAGGCAGCACAGGGAGAAATACACTATTCGGCTATTTTGGCGGGGCCAAACTCAACGTCAAAGTCATACTTGTTTACGTTGCTCGAAAGAATGTTAATACCAGGGACAGTGGACCGTGCCACACGTCGCACGGAAAACTCATTAACATACCAGTTTGACCAGGGATGTCGAATACTGATGGATCATGAACTTCCCGCCGATTTTTTTGGCGATTCCACCTCTCGCAAAGACTCATCCGCCCGCACATCGCAAACAAAAGAAATACTGACGAGTCACGAGGCTCGTGTGGAGGCTTGTCAATATATTGACGGCGAACGCGTCAAATGTGAAAGTAAAAGCAGAGCGCATTTGTGCTATTTGGCAGCAACCAACGATTGGAGCGTAGGACAAAACGCAAAAGGCGAGACAGGAAAAGATGCTGCGTTGGTTAGCCGATTTGACGTTATATTCCCGACAAAGTCTAAAATACAAAACAAGTGCATTATGGAATTAATGGCATTGGAAAGAAACCCCACAGAAATTGACAAACAGGGGTTACAACAGTTTTTCCAGTGGGCCAGAACGGTGCAAAAATGCACATATTGGATACTGAGACTGATTGCCATCGGTGCTATGGAACCGGTAAATCTAGATGCTGTGCACACAGTTATCGACAGATTTTGCAAAGCAAGGAGCTCCAACGTGTCACAGAGAACCATTGAGCGCATTGTGATCATTTCTCGCCTGATGTGTGTAATCACCGCTATACATGCGCATTACGGCATGCCAACATCGCCACGGAAAAGCGAAGTACCGGCCGTAGCTCACATGAAAGAGCTAGAACCAGCGTTGGTGGTTACTGCAGAGCAAGCCAAATTTGCAATGGGTTTGTTCAAGGACGACTTTGAAAGCGCCGTTGAAAGTGCAACCGTCGATGCCATGCGCAAATGTACACTGCGTGCGGACCCAGACCTTGGATTTTCCTATGTGAAAGTGATGGGATGCGACACAGCACAACAGCTGGTAGATGAAATCATGATGCGCGTGGACTCAAATGTCGAGGTTACCGCCGATAGTGTACATGCAACGCTCGCCAGGCTCAGAACCAGGCAAATGGTGTCCGTGCCCTACGTACCGTGTTTGGACGCCGAATTGGGAGTGACAAAGGACGTCACAAAACCCGAACAAAAATTTTACTCCATGCGCGGCAACTCTATACATGCAGCGCTTATCACAGACAGCAGGCAATCGCAAAGGGTCTCGTTTGATGACATCATTGACAAACATTGCCACGTTGGTCCGCCTATGAAAGAAATCAAAGCAATGACAGTTCCTGGATTCGCCCACGTGCTACAAACGCGGATTTTAACCGACCAACCAATAACTTACGTGAAAAACAGAGTCTATTTGCCACCATGCACTGCTAACATACTGGGAGAACAGGCAAACCCAGCGCTGCAGCAATGTCACAGGAAAACCTCAAGACAACGTATTGAAATACCCGTTGAAACGTCAGCCATGCAAAACAGAGGTGGACATTTCCAAAAATGGACGGCAATGGCCAGACAGCACGCAAGGGAAAAACAAGGCGGTTTGTGTTATCCCGATAGTTACATTGAAGCGGTACAAGCACACAACCAGCAGGCAGAAAGTATTATGTAGCATTGTTGTGTTGAAATAAAAAACAACAACATCTAATGTACCGAGCGTAGGCAGCGTATATAAGCAACTATGAGTATATTGTTAATGGACGTTGGACCTAAAATTAGTAACGGCAGGTTAAAAGGAATAGGCAATACAATTACAATTACATTCAACACTGAATTAGATTTCGAGGAAGAAGAATTTACAACAAATGTTGGCGGTAATATTATAGTAAAATCAGATGGCAATTTAGTGTTTAAACTTAGTACAGATGCAAATCCACGCATTTTTGATTTTGTTAGCACTCCACAAATGCAACGAGCTTTAGACAGCTTAAACACAACCGATCAAACCCCCATGGGACCCGGTGCCGAAAACACAGCTGTCCGACCCGGTACTCCTCCTCCTCCTCGTCCTATAACGCCAATTGCATCGGCGGCCCCGATGGGTGGGGATGCCTCCCTCAAGCTGACATTTATCTGAACGTGTTTAACACCTGACATCCGCGGTTGACGGCGGACGTCGCGGTCCCTATTAAAATCCGTAGTAAAGTTCCTTTGTCAAAAGTGGACGTCGTGATTTTTCGGGTGTGGTGGTGCATCTTTTTTTTATCATGATTGACCAAGTCGACAACAGCGTTTGTGTATTTAATAACACATCAGCACATCTGAAAAACTGTTATGGCAGCACACAAAAACACAAAACGTCAGCGCAAAAACATATGTTGGTCAGGATATGTGAGGGTCAAGGGTAAAGGTCCATACACTAAAGGTTCCTGTCGCAAAAAGTAATTACAACATCGTCATCCACAATTACAAATTTTGCCACCTGTTGATTTGAAAACGAGCAACAGCAGCTGTCCATTGACGCTAAACGTGCTCGTTGTTCCCAGTCACCGCTAATGGACCACCTCCCGACAGGTTTCGGCGGCGATTGAAAGCGCCGCATGAACGTTCGGGCAATTTGTTTTAACATTATAGAAAATGGCAATGCAACACATTTTCTAATTTAAACATCGACATCCGCGGTTGACGGCGGACGTCACGGTCCCTATGAAAATCCGTAGTAAAGTTCCCTTGTCAAAAGTGGACGTCGTGATTTTGGGGTGCGGTACATTCACGATCACAAATATGTGCACTAATGGCCGGCCCGAGTCGACATACTCCAGAAGTCCACATGCAAAATGTGGTGGCAACATTTAATCTGAACGTACGCAGCATAGACCTATCTGAGCTTGCCTGTCGTACCAGCTTCGTGGAGTACAATCCCAAAAAATTTGCCGCAGCCACAGCACGCATCATGGAGCCACGCACTACCGCTTTATGTTTTGCAAGCGGCAATATGGTGTGCACTGGCGCAAAGGACGAGAACTTAGCTCGACTGGCGGCGCGTAAATACGTCAATGTGTTGCAAAAGTGCGGATTCAAGGTTCAGATGCGCAATTTTGCGATTCAAAACCTCGTGGCCAGCACTAGTATTGGTGGCCTTTTGCGGCTAGAAGACATGGCAACAGAGTTTGGCGCTATTGCAGGGTACGAACCAGACATGTTCCCCGGTCTAATCCTGCGACTGCAGCAGCCGAAGGTGGTATATCTTTGCTTCAGGAGTGGCAAAGTTGTCATAACCGGAGCACGCAACCGCGAAATGATTGCGGCGAGCTTTGAAGAAATGTATCATAATGTATTGGTGAAATACATTGACAATGTTTCAGATACAAGCAATTCTGCACAATACCGGCACGAATGCACGCACAACAGAATTTGTAGCAACTTGACATAATAACAATTGACTATTTTAGTGACACAAAAACACGGTGACATGGAGACATCACCCGAAGTTAATGTGGCAATAGATTGGCTGATAAGGCTTACAGCACCACCTTTTCTTGATTGGACAACGAATGAAAAAGCCAATTACTTATGGACTAATGTTGTCGAAAAAGATGACGCTATTGCAATGGAGTTTATTCAGAAAATGAGCGTTTTATGGGAAACAGAACGAATAAGACGCTTGACACAATTTCGAGAACAAGATCGCGTCGCACAGATGAGACAAGTAATGCGCGATTTCGCGAGATTGGTTGATGCGGAAAGGGAAAAACTTGCGGCGGACACAGGGGGTACAGGGGGCAGCCTGCATTTGTCTTTTTCATAGTTTGTCACTCTGCCACATGCGCCGTTGTAACAGTGCGACATCTCCGTTTGAATCAGTTTGCGAAAACCAAAAGAATGAAATAGATGATTTACATACTAGGCTGGCATATGTTGAAAGAGAACTTGACTGTTTAAACGGTAGTTTAGATTGCAGAACGTTTTTGTTTTCAATAGCTCTCATCATATCATTTTTTGTGTAAGTTGTTTTTGCCGAGATCCACTAATTAAATGGTACTTGTTCAAATACTATCACATAGCGTGAAGCGAAAAGAAAACAGTGTGATATTTTATGGCCGAACAGCTGACGGCGATGCTGCCTCATTCACCGTTCGACATTTCAATGCGCGCTGGGTGCTTGGAGGATCCTCGCCTTTGCCACGCACAAAAGAAAAATTGACTTTTACAAGAATGTTGACGGGTGAAAGCCTTCTTTCGAGTGACAACACAACTGTATTTCGCGAATACATATCGAAACCGCAACAATTGATCCCTGACAGATGTTGGTACGACCGCAGACTTGATGCAGTTCACCAATGGCACATTCGCAACAAAATACCACGGGCAGCGTGGTTTAACATCCCGCAAAAACGTGGCATTGTGTTTACTTGCGCAAGAGAGCTCACCACACGGCATTCGGTGCCACCAGGGCCACAGGAAGCCGCGCACAAACTTATATGCATTGACATTGAAACAATGATTGCACCCGACGGGTCGTTTCCATGTTCCTCACGCGAGCCAATCATTCAAATTGCAGCAGTGGTTGACAATGACATGTTTGGCTGCACTCTTTCACCCAAACTGCACGTGTTCAGTGTAGGTAGTCTACCCGTCAATTTACCCAAACTCGACGAATTTGATCCAACGGGAAGCACATTGCATTGCTTTTCGCATGAAAAGCACTTGCTTCGAGCATTTTCCGCGTGGATATCACACGAAGATCCTGAGGTTATCAGTGGTTGGAACACGGACAATTTTGACTGGCCGTACATTTTCGACAGATTTGAAGCATGCAACGTACCATGCACGATTGGCAAGGATGGTAGCGCATTGAATGTATACACCGACAGGTCGGGATGCAAACACGTGCGCTGCACGGGCCGCGTTATGGCAGACATGTTGCCCATTTGGCGCAAAGAGCACAAAGAACGGTCGTTTAAACTGGAGGCAGTTGCCCAAGCGCACTTGGGGGCATCAAAAGCCCCGATGGCCTATTCTGACATACCCAAATTGCAGCAATCGGAAACAGGACGTGGTAAGTTGGCGACCTATTGCCTCAAGGATTCGTGGTTGGTATGGAAGCTTGGTTCGGTCCGGAAAAAATGGATCAACGCCATAGAAATGTCCAGAACGACGTACGCGGACATGGCCAGTGTTTTTTCCCGTGGACAGCAATGGCGCGTGTTTTCAATGCTCTCTTATTTTGCGTATCACGCGAATCCACGAATATTTATCCCTGATTTGGTGGCCAAAACAGATGCAGGATACGAAGGAGCGGTAGTTATACAACCTGTTACAGGGTTTCATCGGGAATGCGTCGTTACTTTGGACTTTGCCTCCTTGTACCCATCGGTTATGTTGTCACAGAACATGTGTTACAGCACCCTACGCACAACGGTGACAGACTGGGAACTGTCGCGCAGCATTGGACTGCCCGAAGGCCCGTGCCAGCGCATACTACAATACGTTGGAAATTCATACAGCGCCTTGGTCTCTGCAGTGCCCGCCGATGCAAGATCTCATCGTAGATGCGGTGCTGCGTCGTTCGAACGGCACAAAAAGGGCCTTTTGCCGCTTATATTAGATACACTTCTGTCGAACCGCAAACGGGCAAAAAGGGCCAAGGCAAATGCCAAAACGCCACTCGAACGCGACATTCAAGACGGTAAACAATTAGCCCTCAAATTGATTGCTAATTCGATGTACGGATTTTGTGGGGCAGCAGAAGTAGGTATGCTACCATGTCCGCAAATTGCGGCCGCAGTGACATTTGTAGGACGGCAACTTGCTCTGAACACTAAACGCCTGTGTGAGCTGCAGGAGGGCGTACAATGCGTGTATGGCGACACCGACAGTGTGTTTTTGAGACTAGAGGGGGAATATGACGTTCAGAGAGCATCAAAGCGCGCAGAAGCATTGGCTTCGATGGTAAACCGTGTGATTCCTCCACCCAACATGCTGGAGTTTGAGAAAGTGTACAAGCCGCTGATACTTGGAGGCAAGAAACGTTATGCAGGGACCAAGTATGACGAGGGACGTGAACCGTCATGTTTGGACGTTAAAGGTTACGAAATGGTACGCAGAGACCATTTTCCGCTGCTGAATACAACAATGCGGTCAATGGTGGAAAGCATTTTGAATGGCGACATTTGTGGTGGTGAGCGTGTTGCGAGAGATGCCGTGCAAAAACTTCTTACGACACCTCCTCACGAGCTGGATTACGCATGCCTGACAATATGTAAAGAGCTGACGAAGCCACCACATGAATATGCGGCTTTACCACCACATGTGGCTGTTGCTGTGCGCATGGGGAACGCCTCCGTGCATGACCGAATTTCGTATCTAAAAAGCACAGGGACCGGCGGCGTCGCGCAAAATGCAGTCCACCCCGACGAATGGGACAACAATAAGCACATCATAGATGCCCGATGGTATGCCGAGCAATTAAAAAGGTCACTCCTGCGAATATTAACGCTTTGCTCAGACAATGCACCAAAGGTATTCGAAAGCATTGAAGGATCCGTCACCGCAACCGGCCAGACGGGTATTTTGCGTGCAATGGGGGCACCGGCCACATTGGTGTGGAGAAAGACGGAATACGTTGCCAACAGCAAAAAGCGCAAGAGGAAGCAATTAACTTTACTGGATGTATTAAAGTGACACCAACAATGTGTGATGCTTCCCAATACCATACGTACTGGATTTGCTACAAACAGTGATTCGCGCAACGTTCACAACCAGGCAGTTGCACTAGGTGCGGTACGGGCGTTTTGCACACAAGTATACAAGCACATGTGCATAATAAACGCAATTGTAGAGGTGGAAGATGAACAAGAACTTTTCAAGATGAGTGCAAAATACGAGCTTATGAGGGAAGGCAGTATTGTTCCACAGTTGGAACACATTGTAACCAGTGTCATGCAAAGCCCAGATGGTGTTCCCCGTTTAGAAGAACGATACAATAATGCACTTGAGAGTGTAATGTCGGATTATTCTCGGGCAAAAGAGGCGATCAGTGCAGGCAACGACGCAATCAAACATTATCAGCAATCACTGATGATGCAGCGCATTACGGACATTTCTGACATGGATGGATACATTATTGACGATGCAGAAGCTGAACATTTTATGGACAATGTATACATGTACTGTTCCTTATACGACAGCACAACGCACGGAGGTCCTTTATTCACCATGCTGTCCAGTGCAATACAGTAAGTATATAAAGCAAAATCAATACTATGATGTCATTACCGGATATTGGCCGACTCATCCGGAATGCGACGAACACGGTTGGCAGAATGGCAAACCTGGAGCAGAATAACGCCCTTGGAGGGGGCACGGTGCCTCACATTCAAAACGTGGATTCGGATGATGCGAAACGACAAATTGACGGATTGCTTCGAACGCTTCAAAGTGCGCAGGAGGAAACGTTACACGATGGACCCAGCGAAGGTGACACAAGCATGAGGAACATGCTTGTGCAGGAACTGCTCGGCATCATGCGCGAAAACCGACGAGAAAATGCCGCACTCGAAGAAGAGCAAGAAGACATTGATTTTATGGCAAGATTGAGAAAAGATGGAAAACACACTGAGGTGTCCAAGTTGATCGGATTCACCGCCGAATTTGCAAGCGAGCTTCCACACAATTTAATGTCAGAGCAGGCATTGGCCCGCTTCAAACAAAATGACCCATTTGGTAAACAAGACTGGGACTGGTATTGTTCAGATAAATTAGAAGCGCACGTTAGAGAAGTTGTTGAATTTATCCGAGCAAAATACCGCCGTCTTCACAGGCTAAATGCAAACGATCTGATAAAGTGGAACACACCCGACGAAAAGTCCATCTTGACAGCTTTTTGTAGATGTGTGGCAACACGATGGCGAACGTCCACTGTGGCTTCCGGACAAGCATACAAAACCACAAAACAAATTGATACAATACGACACGCTCTTCTCGAAAATTTGAGTTTTTTTGCAGGTGTTCATTTCCAGAATGACAGACTGGTGTGTCACCGCCCTTCCGTGGACATCGAGGCTTTGCGTGAAATGTCAAGCAATCTTATTGATGCATAATTGGAATTTCCAGCAGACCGTTTAAAACGAACATGACCGTAAATGCGAGCAAGCACACAAATACCCACATGACGCACTCGGCAATAATATCTACAGTCATCAGGGGCGCCTGAAGATTACATATACATGCGTTGATTTGACGGCGAACATATACAAGTTACAATGTTATGTATTCCGATGTCCGCAAACATGCACACTCTGGACGACGATACCGTGCCAGATGAACTTGCCAAGTTTGACACAACACCACAACGCACGGATGCATGGTGGAAAAGACGCAGACACAAAGCATCCGGGTCTAAGTTATCCAATCTTTTATTTATTGATAACGCTGAAGAACTGGCAATTTATCGAGCAGAGGTCTTCGGCGATCGACCTCGGCCACCACTTGACGACGAAGCAAAAAAAAGGGTACAATGGGGCGTAGAACACGAGGAAGACGCATGCGCGACGCTTCTGCATCACATTCCCGGCATGCACGTCTGGGATGTGGGATTCGAAATGCATTCGCGCCACACATGGTTTGGATCTTCCCCAGATGGCATTGTGCACTGGCCCGATCGGTTTCCAAATGCACCATGGGGAGTGCTTGAAATCAAATGCAGCACAAAAAGGAATAAAAGCGGAAAAAGCATTCCGCATCAGGGCGTGCCCGCATACTATATACCACAATTGCACGCCGAAATGTCGGTTGTACCACTTCCACAACGCGCATCATGGTGCGTGTTTGTATCATGGTCGGGTACGGTTAGCAAGCTGTATGTTGTGAAGTTCAACGTGGCATATTGGAATTTATTGTGGGAAATGGTGGTGGATTTCAAAATTGGCGACATACCTTTTGAACACTGGATGCGGAAAAAAATGGAACTGAAAAAGGCCAGCGAGGAGATCGCACGCAACGCAGAACACATTGCCACTGTGCAATCGTGCTGCGTGAAAAAAAACGATTAACACATGTAACTCTATTACACCAAATCTACATCTTCAAATTCCTGCAATTGTGTTTCGTTTTGCAAATCTTCCGTCGTTGTCGACTTGTGAAACGTGGTTTGCACTAGAGTACAATTCGTTGTGATTGCAAAACCCAAAAAAAGACCACCAAGTACCAGTGGGGGCAACATTAACAATGCAGGCACTACTGTGAAATAATAATAGCACATTTGGAACCCATGAATAAACATAGCTAAATTGGTTGCAACCCATATCATTGTACTCGAATGCTCTAATATTCCAATAAGAAACACAATATAGGACAAAAGAACCATCCCACATGCTAGAACACCAATTTCATTCGATTTATGGGAGTTAGGATAGCTTGCTTGAACAACAACTACAATAAGCGAAAATAATACCAATGCACACGCAAAGCGACTATGGATGTCCTGTGCACTGTAGCGCATATAGAAAAAAACTACCGTTGACATGTATCACTGAAAAATACATGACATCAGTGCCGTGTCACTTGCCCCTGGATCTGCGTCCATTAATGCGGCGCCTTGGTATTCGGGCACGGGCACGGGCGCGGGCGCGGGCGCGGGCGAGGGTGCGGGCGCGGGTGCGGGCGCGGGTGCGGGTGCGGCTGCGGCTACAGCTGTGCCTGAGCCCAACGATGCCTCTTCAATTGCGCTAGCCACGCTGGCATAGCTAGCCACGCTGGCAGAGCTAGGCACGCTGGCAGAGTTAGCAGATGGCCCCTTATTTAATGTGTTATTTGCCACCTGGTAACGTATAGTATCTCCCATGTTGTCACTGACCTCAGTATACTCGGTTTTTGTACCATTAGAATCTGTAAATACCGCAATAACCTTTCCCTCACGTCCGCCTTTTTCCACATCTACAACTGGTTTCCACCGGTTGTCCACAAGTCTGTCGGGCGTCATTGCCATCACGCTACCAGGGGAAGAAAATACGGGCGACGATAATGGTTCGCTTGGACTGCACGCCAAACAACTTCCTTTTTTGGGGTTCTGGTCAACACACCATTGGCCTGTCACAATGTCCTCCCAACAATGATAACAAAAACAATGATTTGGTTTTTCTTTACATGTCACCATTTTACAAATGTTTGTGTTATCGGGAAAACCGCAAGCTCTTGTTTTCGTAACGGAGAAACTTGGATTTTGCGGTGTTTGAATTTCATCACCTTTCTTGTGATAAAAGAATACACATGTTCGGGGATCTGGTTCTTCCATTCAATACGGCAACTTCAACTATATGTACATGAAATGCGTAAAGTGTCAAAAAGTATATGTGATATTTTGGATTATTAATGATGCAGTCAAACTCGTGATAATGCAAGAAGCAGGAGTTACATGCGTAAATTTGCGCGTAATTGCAAAGTTAAAACGCGGGGATCGCCTGCACTGCGCAGACAATCGCTATTTTGGAATTGACAGGGGATGGATGGGGTGGCTTCGGCGTGTATTGCATTACGATTCACGTTCCAACACTCTGGACAGGCTTGAGGCGACTTTTGAATCGGCAAAAAAAGAATCCATGGCCACGGATTTTTTAATTGAATCCGCAAAAAAAGGCGTACGTGAATTAATGGGAACGTATGCGGATGACCCTACAACGGTATCTCGACTCGAAACACTAGTCGGACTGGAGTCAAACGAAAGCGAAGTTGCACTTTAATGTACACATCTGCGCGCAACAAGTATACATGCTACAATAGTATGACTGTGTTTTTCCAACCTATCGGTGCCGCACCGAACAGTGCCGTACAATTGACAAGCCAATTTTTCAGTGTGTTGCCCTAAACGCAACTTGCTACAAGTGTCTTTAATGTACGTTGTGCTTGCAACGTAATCCATCCATTTTGTGTACCTTGATATACCATTTGGGCAACGCATGCCGGCCAGATAATCCGCTTTTTTCTGTGCCTGTCGATGACCACCAATAGGTTCGGATATCATTGGATTAAGTATATCAGCAGACGTTTGCCAATGATCATCGAGCGAATGCAACGCCCTACACGCAAGGCCACATTGAGTGCAAATGTCGTCGTCTGTTTTACAGTCGTATACAATATCCTGATTACCACAATTGGAACATACATTGTGCATTTCAGTGTTGCTATTGTCTAAATCAATTGGCGCAATCCGACGTTGATTATCTTCGATGCGCGCAATTCTGCAACGGAGTGACGTGTAATCAACGTCAGGGACAATTTGTCGAGCCAATTCCCATTCTTCTTCGGTAGGACCAATTGGCCTGCACAGGTCTGCATTGAATATGGGCACGTTTTGCAAATCATTCAAGTCATGGCTGCAGGCATACAATGTGCTCTCTCCAATTATGTTTCGTATACAATGTAGACACTTGAGTGCTATTTTTTTCACTTGCCGTTCGGTTTTACCACTTGTACGTCGCCGAAATCCCTCTCTAATGGCTTTGATGCGCCGTTCACTGTCCTTTTTGTCAAACTCGCGGACAATAGTTTCAATTTTATTGACAATAGACAATACGCCACGCGGATGTCCATCCATCGTACGCTTTCGTGGATTGAAACTGTTATCGTTCGCAAAACAATCGAAAATCTCGATTGGCACGCGTGGTGTAATGCATGCATTGAAAATGAACTTTTTCCGTTGCGCTACGGATGGCAATTGGGTGACACGTGCACTTTGATTGAGTATGCAACGTATGCTGCGCATTGGCCTCCAACAAACAGGCTAGCAATTTCACGGCCGCCTTCAATACAGCTCGAAGCTATGATCAATGCAATTGGGCTAGTTGACAATCAAGTGCTTTTTTTCTACAAATGTTTGTTATCTCGAGCATCGCGGTACACGACATTGATCAAACCTACAAAAATTCCAGCAACAGAATTTATGGATGATGCTGAAGTACTACAGAATTCCATGTACACTGACATATTTGACTACGTGTGTATGAAAGACCATACAGCATACAATTTAGTAGGACCATGGCTATGCAGCAAAGTACTTGGCGCAGAGCAGCGTCCAGTGTTTCACATGGCACTGCAGTCGGAATTCATGCACGATAAAATGATCACGCAGTACGAATTTGGCGCACAAGCGGTGCTCAACACTATTACGGAAGCGTTGAAGCCCTACCGTCAGATGGCAATACGCATTGAAGTTACAGAGAACTGTTCCGCAAAACGAAACACATTTGTGGTTAGGTTGACCTGCGTTTAATAAACATTAATAATTCCTGCTTAGAAACACGTCCAGCCTTGATGACATCGGGTACAAATACAAGATGTGACCTGCGTCCGCTGTGTATAGGCACGCCCCGATACCAACGTAGCGGAATGCGACATGTTGGCACCATAGACCATTTGCGTTTTGTGTTTTTAGTACATTTTTCGCAAATCGGAGTGGCGCTGACACGCCGATCCGTTCGTTTTCCACAACCACGACATGCTCGTGACATCACTTGTGGAAGAAATTTGTACGTTTGAAAGCGAAGTTGCAAATAGCGCATGCCACGCAAGCTTTTAAAGTGACCATGAACGTACGTTTCGTATTTTAGAGACCATGGTACATTTCCCCTATTGGCAATTATGTATTGCATCATCAGAGCCAAAAAATGCACGTTTGTTCTGCACAAATTGACCATCATATTTGGCTTTGACAGAAACGGCAGCACGTTCTCTATCCATACATGGTCTGGAAATGCAGATTGCAATGAGTTCTGCCCCGACAGACACGACATCCCCGCTGACTATGGATGTCGGCGATGCAATAATGTGGAAAGAACAGATTGTTACGGAGGACGGTGAATTTGAATTCAAGTTTGAATGGGGAGCTGTAATGGAACAAAAGAGTCTAGAAAACAGTACGACAATCAGTGTGCACCGATTGACACAGGATACAAACACAAAGCTATGGTCTTTTTCGGACCCCTATTGGGTAGACGTGCCATGTGAACTTGTGGAACAATTCCAGTGCATCAATGGCGACGACGGCAATGCACCGCGCGCTTGGGATGTCATGGGATTCCGCATGATAGACGGTGGCACTCTTGTAAAACACTCTGACGAGGTTGGTAACCATTTGTTTCCGGTTGGTGATGCCGCATTTGAGGTTGTGTCGGATTCTGACGAAAGCGAAGGTTCATTACAAGATTTTGTAGTCCCAGACGAAGAATGCGAGCCGTTCACCCATGCAAAGACTGACTTTGCGAAAGAAACGCATCTATGCGTTCGTGAATTCAACAAGTGGGCCCCAAAAGACGAACGTGAATCTGCGATGAAAGCGTTTATAATCAGACAGGAAAAAATGGCCAGTCAACTGGATGACAATGCGCGATTTAAACGAGGAATGCAATCATTGGACTACAATCAGCCAAATGATTAGCAAAAGGCGCCGACATCGCTTAACTGCGTGTTCAGAGCCAACTCCGTCAGACTTGAAGCAGATGTATGTTAAAGCTCAGAATGATACATTGGGAAATGATGAAATACAAATTAAACCTCCGCATCTTTTATTGAAGTGGTTAATTCGGTGTGAAACAGTGCACAAAGCTCCACAACCATGTCGGCTTCCCGTGGAGCTGACGCATTGTACAAATATAGCAGACGCCTTTGAGTGTTTGAATGCCGCGTATCCAGCAATGACATACAATAATTTGTTGCGATTTGAAACACAAATGGCAACGTGGATACATCAAAACAAGTGCAGCAAAGCGGTATTGGTGTATTTTTCTAGCGCAATGTACCGTTGGCGCGGTATATGCCGAATAACTAACATGAAACAAGTGTCTACGCAGCGCATGGATCTGTTCAAGTGGCTGACGCCTGAATATGTAATAAGAGGTCTTGTAGTTCCCGACATACGCAAGCTAGCCACGACCATCTGGTACACGGCTGAATTGAGACCAGGAGAAAGTGAATGGGTAAAAAACATTGACCCAATGGCAACGTACAGCGGTGCCACCCTTATCCAAAAAGTCAGAACGATTGAGTATTGCAATGCAAAACGTCATGTGTTGCAATATGGCACCATGAACGATATTTATCAGGCGGGTATGATGAATTATGTGTACCTTGCGATCATCGACATTAGATTACGTAATCGTATACAATTGGACTGGAAATCTAAGTGTGTTTTTTTTCCGTCTACAGTCACGCCATGTACACTGAACACCGCTTGGCCATTCCTCTATGTTACGCCAACGTGTGTTCACGTTGTGTGTAACAGCCATCGGTGTCAATTTGAAGATGCAAGCATTGCATTCATGGCCTGGCATCAGATGTGCATCGAGATAAATGCTGGCATCATAGATGGCCGCTGGCACGTGCAACATTATACTATATAAAGCGTGCATTTTGCTACAGAACATGAACACTGCGTTTCTCCAGACAACTACGCCCTCCAATGGTCTGAATACGGTACTAGGAAACATACCTCCAAGTAGCGCGCCAGCAAAAGGCGCGCTGGCAATGATGACGCCTTCCGTCCACAACCGGGTCAAAGAACCTATGATTAATCCCGTAGCATCATATCCAATTATGGTGCGACCCTGGAAAAACAACTGGCAGCATATGCTGCACGCCGGCGACCTTATCTTCGTGAACAGGGCAGACGCGCTCAATAAAAGACTGCATAAAATTAACCGACTGCAGCAACGATTCCCAGAACTTGTTGTCGCAAATCTACCCCTGCTGAATTACCTGCTAAGGCAACAATCTAGCAACCCAACTAACGCAGAACAGGCGCTGGCAGACATCACGCAATGGAGTTTTTTAGGTGTTATGCGCAATGACATGCAAATCACTGGCACATCCGACTACAGGACGAATGCATCAGCATCCACAAAAGAACAGGCAATGCGTTTGATTAACGTAGACGTCAGGGGCACCACGCGTGCATTCAATTACTGGCAAAATGCCAATGTTGGATGCAATGTGTACTTGCAAGTGGCAAAAATGGATATGCACGCAATACCAAACGCCGGCAATGCAATCGACAGCATAGTTAGCGCACGGGATGCCATGCAGAAATACCAATCACATGTAAACAATCTAACAAAACAAATTAATCATGCAGATTTCAACAGCCCCGAGCAGAGAAAATTAAAGGAGGAGTTAAAAGACTACCAGAAAACACGAGTAGTGACACAGGTTTTACCAGTAACAGGGAACATGGGTACAGGTGACACTATCACTAAGGATCTGCCACGACAAAACGAAACATTTGTATCTGGATCCGGGTTCATGGAAGGTAACATGATACACATTGCATGGCTTTTTCAGCATCTTGGACCTGCAGAGCGTAGCTCGTCCTCGGCAAACATATACAATGCTACACAGTTTTTTGACGACCGATTTCGTCTACCGGTCATTCCCATGATGATGAGGACGTGAACGCAAATATTCCGCGCACGACAGTATAAAAGTTTCCCATTTCACACGGACGTCATCTTGTGTACTGGAATCCATTATGACAGTGCGTCGGTGATCATTTGAGCTCGGCGCTCTGCCTCGACGCTTTCTCGCAGCTCGGACGGGTTCAAAAGAGATGCCGACACATTGTTTGTCAATTTCTCATCCGGGGCTTGCAAGGCAGCACTTGGTTGCACTGCATTGCTTTCCTGTAAAGCAGTTAAAGAAGAAACAAGTGTGGGGATGAAATCCGGGTTTTTCTGCATTGCCGATGTGAGAGAGCCAGTGTCGACTTTCAATTTCGACATTTTACATATGCACATATTTATAATAAATACTCTGATTTATTTCATAAGATTGCTTACAATTATCCACCATTCTGTTATACCAGACACGCACAAATATTGTTTGTGTGCCGATGCGCAATTTTTAGCAATTGCCATGGCACGCGTGTCATCATCTATCAGCCATTGGATGCTGTCAACCAAATCGTTCAGATTGTGCGATACTGGCACGTAGTGTTCCCATGGGAAAAACAAGTCATCCAGCCACAAGGAATGGCCTAGCGTGCATGGCGGCGATTTTACCTTCAAAATGCACTGACGACCGTTTAAAAGTTCGCCAGTACGATCGGCAGCACCATGGCCATCTACGCAAATTCCGTACCGGAAGTTATGTTGCTGATCGCCCACTGACATAAAATTATCGCGAAGATTGCAATTTTGAGCTGCACGTTCAATTCTTTTTGTCCTGGGACACAGTTTCCAGCGCGAATTTGAACCGGTCAATTTGCAATCAAGCAATGGACTTCTTAGGCTGCACAAATACGCACGCTGATTTGTGGTGCTGTCAATACCGGTGCCAGTCATTGAACCTCGCCAAACTGCTATCTGATCCTTGTGCTCCCAATATACGTCAGCAGGTGGCTTATACGCTTCCATGTTTTTTTTTTGGGCATACACTTTGCCCGTTGCACGACACCAATCCACAGCCAACGGACAACAGATGTCTGCATATTCTCGACCACCATTGAACGAAAGAACAGGTATGAGGGCAGACGGATTTATAATGCGAGGAAGTGCGTCAAACGGATTCATCGGATCCTTGCCGTCGTGACGCACGCATGGAGTATCTCGTTTGTTAATGATAAAGTCGCAATCACCCATACGTCCGGTCGAACAACTGCTCTCGAGCATGTTGCGCAACGCACACAACCATGTATCCCCCCATATATCTGCAGGTTGCATTTCACACAACATCCATCCATTGCACCACCAGCGATCTCCAGGCAGAGAAGCTCTGGGTAGAGATTTACGAACCTGCGGTGACCATGTGTTCCGGTAATCCTTGTTGCAAAAAGGAACAAATAATTTCAACTGTGAGTTCCGAACAGATACAAAAATGCCAGAGCGGCAATATTGCCAAATGTACGCAACCGTCATCGATACATCGCCTCGGTCAAATATATTTATGCGACTGCGCATCGACGTCACGTAGGCGCCAGAAAATCGACATATTTCAGGCATGGCAGTTGTCTTTTTCTGAGGAAGACGCTCGTGTGGCTCCAGTATGTATTCACGAATTTGATCCATCGTAAATGCCATCGTTATTGAGTGTTTCATGCCTTTCAAGTGCGGGTTTGTTTCAAACAAACGCCAATTGGTCGACTCCAATGCTTCGATGCTATTATGACCTTTCGATATGTCATGCACGCAGCCGGGAGTCATCCCACGCAGGACACCAGCGTTGCAAGACATTGCGTACCTCAGAATGACCAATCGGGCCTGAGTGACCAATCGGGCCTGACTGTCATTTCTCTCCCCGTCATTTCTACCGCCAAATTGTCATATGGGCGTACTGTTGCTCCTTGATTTTTTCGCTTGTAACAAACAGCCGCTGCTACCAAAGCAACTGAACCCAAAACAATGACTACGATTTCCCAAGTTTTTAAATCTGACGACTTAGATTTGCACATATCTTGCATTCCCGATATGGTCTGCGTGTCCACGGGGTCATCGTCGGTTAGTGATTTTGGACGGACGCAGTTCATATTTGCTAGTGCACCGCCGGTGTCAAACAATGATGGTGGAAGAGCATTGATCGCGTCGCAGTCTTTGTCTTTATCAAACGCGTTACCCGGACTAGACAGGTGCGTGGCGTCTGCACGAGTTAGTGCATCAATTTCCGCGATGAATCTTTGATATTGACTGACTGTACATACCGTGGCCGACGATGGCGTCGGTGCCGGCGGCGTCGGTGCCGGCGGCGTGGGTGCCGGCGGCGTCGGTGCCGGCGGCGTCGGCACCGGCGTTGGCGACGGCGTCGGCACCGGCGTTGGCGACGGCGTCGGCACCGGCGTTGGCGACGGCGTCGGCACCGGCGTTGGCGACGGCGTTGGACTTGGTGCTGTTCCTTTGCATGACTCTTTCTTACTATCGTGCTTTCCGCTTGGTTCAATGAATCCACATGGCAGACTACTTCCGGGAACGCGAGGATAGCACGTGCTTGTTAGACCCTCGGCAACTCCTTTGCATACACATTGGGTATTTGCATTTTCATCTGTTTCACATCCAACCTTGCTAGTACATTCGTTCGGTCTACATGGTGTGCCTGGATCCGGTGTGGGTGCAGGCGTCGGTGGTGGAGTTGGCGGCGATCCCAGTCTGTTACAGTTGCCGGAATCGGTTGGTGTTCCACACCATGGCTTGCAGCACGATGGAATGTCGATTGGATCGCTACCGTTGCTCATAAACCCCTTCAAGACCGCACGTATCTCTGGGCTACCTGCATGAAATGTACCGGAATCGAACGTCCAGTACATTACACCAGACAATTGATTCTCTTTTGCAAATCTGCCTCTGTTGTAATATGTACACATGTTATCCGTTGCAGTGAATCGGCCGTCATGAACAGTGTACACAAAACTCAAGTCATTATCAGCTATACCGCTTAATTCATCACTACACGTTTTGCTAGTTCCGTCTTTGAAGTACATGGCCATATCGCTCATGTTGCCAAAATAAGTCCCCGAGCAGAACGTTCCACTCTTACTCGAAATGCCATCATTGACAGCACAACCGCATGTAATTGTTGTACTGTGTTGAGCTCCACCGCATGTGCCTGTCGCAGTATCCATTGGAATATTTGCGTACGATAATGCATTTGCATAATTTGCTGCGCCAGACCGAGGCGCCTTGTCAATTTCAGCAAAAATCACTCCGGTGTCTATAAATGGCTTGACAGTTGGTTGTGCACCACCGTATCGCGTATACAATGGTACGCCCATTGTGAGCTTGTCAGCAGTACATCCAGTTTTCCCTTTTTTGCCTAGCCACGCATCAACTGCTCCTTCGACTGACCATTCTTCCATGGGTTCTAATCCGTTGTTGCCGGTTGTAGTACTGTTTTGCCATGATGTCCCAGGTGGTTGAACGGGCTTGTACAGTGCGGAATTTGGCCACGATGCGCAGGCCGGGTTGGTTGATGGGCCGCAACCGGTTAACCCAAAATCATACGACATCAAAGATGCATAATCTAAATGACCACCGTTTTCGGCGGTACTGCACACGTTTTCATACAGATCAGGTCCCATTGCGTTGACAGCAGCCGACAACACTAATTGATCGCCCATCTTGTCAGTCAGCGTCTGGCGAATAACCCGAAGAGCGTGATTAAAATTGTCGGTGATTGCCGAATGTGTCAAATTAAAGCATTTGGGTAAATTTTTCTCGTTGTAAACAGGGGTAAATACGCACTGTTCGTCGTCATCTTTATCTGGGTTGCACGTCGAGCCTCCCGGGGCGCAGCCTGCCCCCGTGCACTGGGTTTTCAACACAGCAGGATACGATCCGCTTACCGGTTGATTGGGGCCGATATTTCCTTCAGGACAAAGCAATGTGCTTTGTCCAGTGGTCATGTACGTCAAGGGAAATTCATAGTCAATATCAACACCATTCAGCAAATAGTTGCCGGCATGGTCCTTGCCGAAATACTCAACAGCAGACGCAACGGAGTTCGCGAACTTTTGTACAAGATTGTAATCCGAAAAGTCGTATGTGAACTTTTGCGGTGTATACGTCCAGCCTCCAACTGAAAAAAGTATTTTAACACTTGGGTTTTTGGTTCGCCACTGGTTGAAAACTGCCTTCAACTCCTCAGGCGTGTAGTCGTTTGATATCATGAGTGCGCCATCTGGACACACAGCACCGTTAGTGTCATTAAATTGATTATTCTCAAACCACCCCCCATATCCTAATTGCTTTTTATATGGCCCCTTTTCAGGTTCCCAAGTTGCAGGTGTGTTTTTACCATCGTTCATACTATCTGCAAATTGCGAGCAGGTTGTATAAAATCCAAGATTAATGTCGGTACACAACGAAGCATCAAGATCATGTAACTTAAACCACCCCAAACTATCGACATAACCGCCACCAGGGTTTCCCTTAAAACGATATTGCGAGTACACTGCGACGTAGCACACCGACCGCTTCGTCGGGTTTTGTTCTAAGATTTTGTTAGTCTCACCATATAACTGGTTGTATTCATATGCAGCGTCGATGCACGCCGCCAAAAGGCAAACCGCGATTGCACTTCGTAACATGTTTTATTTCACAAGGGGCAGTGGCATATATATACTTCGACTATATATTGGGAACAGCAGTGTACGATGAAATTTGTATTACCAATCTTTCTGATCCTTGTACACCAAGCGGGCGCGGACGAGTGCAGCACATGTAATAGCGGGGCGGCATGTAATCATTGTTGTCGCACCGATGCCAATGCGTGTTACTCTTGGGATGCTCAAACGTGCAATCAAAATGCTTATAAATGGTGCGGAGCCACTCCACCAGCCACTCCACCAGCAACTCCGGCACCACCAGCACCTTTGCCGCGAATTGTGGGGGGATGGAACAATTGCCCTAGCAATTTACCGGCTGGTTTAACTGTCGGTGACAAAACCAAACCTGTATCTTGCCTGTGTCCGATCAATTATCCAGGAACATCGAATAATTATCTCTCAGGCGCCCCCACATGCCCAGATCCTAATCCGTCAGTAAATGGCCCAAGCTGGCTTCTACAACATGGAAACACGGCCATTTTGCCTGGTAAATTTGATAGCACAGGAGACGAACAAGGTCTTACAAAGGAGCATGTTGAGCAGTACCCATATAGTTGGTTTACAATTGGTGGCGCCAATGTTCCCTGTCCAACAAACATGCAGCAAGTCGAAAATGACTTCAAAGCATCGGGAGCCAAGGGGTTTGCAATTGATATAGAAGCCGGCAGCTGTCAGATAACAGACGCCATTCCGATTTTGAAACAACTAAGGCTGGCATCCAACTGTGGCGTTACCCCTTGTATGGACTGGAATACAAAATTCCCCCAAGCAACATACATGCTTGTGCCGTCGGGCGGCGGCATAGGTACCGGATACGAGTACAGCACTTTGGGTAGCTTGGTCGATTATATAGCCATACAGCTATACAACACGAACTACAACTCGTATTACACTGACGATACCAACGCAATAACGGTGGGTCCGTTTCAATACATGAAAAAATCCGTTTTGGCAGGCATATTTAATCTGGTTGACGATGGGTGGTCCGAAAGTCAAATAGTGCTGGGATATGAGTCATTTCACTTGCATTATGGAGGTTTTGCGCAGACCGTTTTGACAAATTTGGCTAACTTGCTCAAAACAGATGCACAAAGTTTTGATGTTAAGTTATACCAGGGCACTACTTACACTGTCAAGCCGCCTTTTGCCGGACTCTTAGGGTGGCCGGCGCAGTGTGATAAAGGAGCGTGTTTTCCCGAGGTGGACCATTCTAACCTTAAGATCATTAAAGCTGCACTAGCAGACACCGGCCTTCTGCCAGTCGGTCCGCCGGCTCCGCCCACAACGTCTGCTCCACCGACTCCATCGCCAACCCCGGTACCAACGCCAGTGCCCACAGCTGCCCCAGGCCCAGCGCCAGTGCCACATGATGTCAATCCCGATTTGCAATACACCTACGACGCTTCGTCTAACGAGTGTGTAAATCCTACCAAGCGTAAGCAGACAGTCGACATGCCCTACCATACCGACGTCGATAACTGGGAGTGGGACGGCTGGGCAACAACGACAAATTTTAGGTGTACAGATGATGATTGGGGCAATCCCTCAGTTGGTCTAGAAAACATGGTAAATGCTAGACGCATGAATAATCCATCGATACCTAGCATGGCTGCCGCCATACCGTGGCCGATTGCATTCAGCGAATATGGTAGCAAAGACAAATGGGGTGAAGCGGTCGGCAATTCCTTCTATGGCAAAAATGACGTGAAGGCGTGCTTTGTCATACAACCCATCAGTAACACCGTGATTGCGGCTCCCCAAATTGCGCTAAGCCAAAAGCAACTCAATGATACAAACAGTGCGGCCACCTGGGCTTTAACTAGCAAACGTGTACCAGGTATTAAAATTATACCGTTCGAAGGATGTGGTGGCAATTGCCCCGGTGCAAATGATAACGGGGAATGGGATTGCTACAACGATTGCGGTGATACTACTATACAAGGCTACAATGGCGTATACGATAACAGCAACGAAAATTGGAAGAAAAATGCAGAGGCATGTTGTTTTAGTGGGGCGATGTACAACTCAAAATACCTCGTGTTGCAACAATTTAAGAAAAACGATCACGACTTGTCCGCATGTTCGTGCCCATATGGTGTTGACGACAACGGTGATGCTACAGCTCAGTCCACGCAAAAATGCAAGGATGAGAGCGGTGGTGCGTATGTGAATTGGTGCAGTGGTAAAGACATGCATTTTGATTTGTCGTTCACGAAGGCCAAAGAAATATATTGGAAAGAATCCGATGCTGCTAGAACACCAGCGGGCTACGTGGTACGCTACAAACGTGTCAAATGCGATATTTGGGAAGAGAATGACGCAGAAAGATCTCTAAATAACAAATATTCGCCGCCACATTCACCTTCTGGCGATAATCCTTGCGAAGTTAGTGAATGGGGCAACTGGGGGAAATGCTCAGTTACCTGTGGTGGTGGGTCAAAAACACGCAGCCGCAGCGTGACAAAAAACCCCAACGGCGGATGTCCTGCTTTAACAGCAACGGACGACTGCAACAAGCAACAATGCGGAAATGACTGTCAGCTGAGCACGTGGAGCAGCTGGTCAGAATGCAGTTGCGATTGTATTCATGAAGCGCTGCAGTGTCACCGCACCAGAACGCGCTCAATTATTGAATCTGCAAACCTGCAGGGAAAGCAGTGCGACGATCTTGAAGAACAGGAAGCTTGTTATGCTGCTCCACAGTGTCCACCTCCATCGCCAGGACCGACTCCAAAATGCGTTTTATCAAATTGGGGGGCATGGGGAGCATGTACAACAAAGTGCGGAGGTGGCATGCAAACACGCAGGCGCACAATAAAAAATTGCATGAAAGACACAAAAAGTACACAGACTCAACCGTGCAATGACAATCCATGCATACCTGTACCTACACCGGCCCCCAAGTCTACAGATTGGTCGGACGGAGAAATAGTTGCAATATCTTTATCAGGAACATTAGCTCTTGTTGCTTTATTTCATTCATTAAAATCGTAAATCTTTAACACTATCTTTGTTCAAGGGCTGCATTTCTAGGGTGATGGGCGTGTCAACTGGGGCAGGGGACCTGCCGCGGTCGGCGCTTCTGTGCAGGTAATACGCATAACCTCCCAAAATACATAAACCACCCACAACCGAACCCACTATAACACCCGTGCGCGACTTTTTTTCATGCGGGCAATCAGCCAGAAAGCACGTCTGTGACGTTGGATGGTGCTGTGGAACAGTGCAGTTGTCCTTTTTAACCGGAATTAATGGCTGTGTACCAAGTCCACACGTGGTTGAGCAACTGCCTGTCTGCCATGCACAGTCGTTTGCGTTGCACGGTACATCTAGATTGCAACCACGAGTGTTTACAAGAGTATCTGGACAAACGCCCTGTGTTACGCTCCTAGCACGAGTCTGCGTTCCGATGCTACATGATGCACTGCATGCGGTCCAGTCGGACCAGTCACTCAACTTGCAGTCCCCAGAGGGACTCGGAGCTGGCGGCGTGGGTGCGGGTGGCGTGGGTGCCGGCGTCGGAGATGGGGTAGGTGCGGGTGTGGGCAGCGCGGGGCCTGGCGCGGGCGTCGTAGGTGATGGGCCAGGCCCTGGTCCTGGAGCGGGCGTCGTAGGTGATGGGCCGGGCCCTGGTCCTGGAGCGGGCGTCGTAGGTGATGGGCCGGGCCCTGGTCCTGGAGCGGGCGTAGTCGAATTCTTTGTGCAGCTTAAACACAATGGTTCATCAAGCTTCCAGTCTTTAGCATTACATGGCCACGTGGCAGAATTTGACAGGAGACATTGGTCGCATTCGCTCTGTTGTATTGTTTCACTTGATCGTGTGTTCACCATGCATACGGCGCTCTCTGTAGTACACGCATCAGAAGTGCACGTCAGCCCCAATGGAGTTGGCGCAGGCGTAACTGCAGGACCACACCAAAACCCGCCCCAACCATTGCACTGTGTAAAACTCGAGTCCACATAACATTGTGGAGTGACAATGCATCCGTTATTGCTTTGGTCTGCACAGTCTCCTGTACATGGATTTGGTGTTGGTGGCGGAGTCGGCAATGCGACACATCCATTGCCTCCTGTGCAAGGCTGACATGTTCCTGCGTTGCTCGATGTCTTGATTTGTGTGGACTTACACTTGACAGCACTTGAGCTCACACAGCTAACAGTGCCGTCATTGATGCTCATCATTTTCTCGCATTCCGCGCTATGCACAGGGTCGCCATTGTCCACGTTGAAGCACCACGACGAAAGCTTCTGCGATCCTATAGCGGCTCTTTTACACGAATTGGGATCGAACGTTACTGCTCTGCAATATGTATTTGGTACTTGAGCTTCACACGATATTTGCTCTTCAATGTGTTTATCGGACTGCCCTGGGTGATATAGAACTGTGCTTGCTTGCCACTCATTTATTGTAGCTGTTCTATCACTGCGCACTGCATCACCATCGCAATTAACGTCTTTTCCATCAGAGGGCACGTTTTCTTCATTGCTTTCCGGGAGAAGTTCAATGTCAGCAACATTGCGAAACATTTCTGGATAATGCCCTGGCGAATTCCCAGTCTGCCAATGCCATTGCAATAATGCATGCTTGTAGTGCTCGTTTGATATTACTGGTAATTGCAGCTGTACCCAGTACGTATTTCCCCCCTGACCATTTGAATTGGGGAAATACGCAGTTGTTTTGTCTGCCACCGTATCTGTAGCATTAATCATTCGTATGGGATAATTTGGAACACAAGCGCTAGGTGCACTGTCTTGATTGGGCTCACATCTTCCCACGGCAACATCATTGCATTTCGGCCGATTGCTTTGAAACATCGCAATGGTATTGTCCGACATGTATTGACACACGTCACCATTGTTAGGGTTGCCTGTGCATCCACATCCTTCAAACTCTAGCGGTATATATGTCGATGTTTTGTTTAAGACGCCACAAATGCATTCAAGATACATAGCACCGTCTGTGCCACCATCGTTGCCTTGGTTGCGCGCAGGTGACAGTTCGCCGGCAAGATCGTAGATGTATTCATGACTACATGCCGCCTGACATCCCTTCTTGTACTTGCAATCGTCAAGTGATTTGCACCCATCTTGTTGGTTGTGTTGGCTACAAGCCTTGACATTTTCCCCATATGGCCCAATATATGGCTTGGCACCGTCCGGCATTGTGTACTTGCCACACCAAAAATAGTTGTCCATTGAATATATCCATGCACCTGGTTTATTGCTCGATATTTCCTGCGATGTTCCCAAGTGCATATGCGGTGAATTTAGTACAACGTCACCTTCAGGTTTATTGTCTTTATCTCGTTTAAGTGTGTTTCCGTCAGACCAGGGGACAACTTCTAAACGATGGTGCTCAAAGCACCTGGCCACAGCCTGATCTTTTAGCTCGCTCCATTGTCGATCATGATTAATCGTGCTGTTTGTAACGTTGTTTACATCTGGACAAATGCTCCACTGAAAAAAACCAAAATGCTGCGCTGTAATCTGTATTTGTACGTGAATAATGCTACCTTGTTTGTATGAACGCATTGCCAGTGCGTTGATGTCGTCCTTTCTTTCTTGGTTTGCAATTTCGTCAGATGTTGCTGTCGTATACGGAACAAGTGGCGCACCAGGGTACCACATTCTCTCCTCTGCAAAATTTAAAGGTTTTCTCGACCCGTCAATGCCAAATCCGTGTTGGTAAACAATCGCCGGGCCCCCGGAGTTTAAGGACGGTGAATTTACAAATGATTTGATTCCACTTGGCTGATTTTCTTGCACGCACTTAGAGCAATGTTTCGGTGCATTCCTTGCACACGGTATTGTCATGCGGCCGTGCGCTAAAGCCATAGCGGGCAGTATTATATTAAGCATATTCAACGTGAATGTAATGCATTAAGTAGGTTGTGACATTTCTTGTTCCACGATGTATCCATACAACCAAGCCACCGCTATCAGGATACCGCTAACGAAACTAAATGCTTCAAGCATTTCTGCACCATTGATGATTTCTTGTTTACGGAACATGACTGACATCCGTGCAAAACTAGGTGTATTGTGCATATTTTGCGCATCAATGTCATTTATTATAAGCCTTGTATTGAGCAATTCAAAAGACGAAACTACGAAATTGGCAGCTCATACTGCCATTGTTTGCTGTTTAGTTGCCATGCAATGCTTATTGAATAGACACAAGCAAGACACACAGCTATACGATCTGTGCTGCCAAGTAATCCCGTTTTTATACGGCATTGTTATGGGCGAAAGCAGCAATCAGCACCCCGCTGACACCACTTTTGCAGTATTGTCTTTACTTGCGTACTGCGGCATCTGGGCCGATGTCGCTCAGCAAGAACGACAAGAAAAATGCACCATCGCCCCAGCCGGAGAGGCAAATCACACTATCCAGTCTGCATAGTTCCTGCAACGGAAACACTAAATGCGCCTGGTTTTACGGATTGACGCAAAGTGCTATTGACATCATCTAAAGTTGCCGTTTTTATCGTGTTCCACATCAGCATCGGATCGGCCGCGTTCTGCTTTGTAACCATGTTCAACCCGTGCTGCATTACAAAGTCGTAATTGAGTCCATAAATGCCCATTTTACCCATAAGTGATTTTCTGGAGACTTCAAGTTCTTGCTGAGTCAGTCCGTGCTGCGCCCACTCGTCCATCAATGTTTTTGTTAGGTTGATACCTTTGTCCAAAACGCCGGGATTAAACGTTGCATTGACGACCACTGATGGCACTGCACCTTCACTACGCACACTACAATTGATGGAATACGTCAAACCATTTTGGTCGCGCACGGTTTTCATGAGTTTACCCGAAAACCCGTTTCCCATGCTCATAGCGGCCAATTTTAAATGCCCTGCGCGCACTGGATCACTGGACATCACATCAACACATGGCTGAGCCAAAATGACGGAGCAGCTAGGGTTGCTTGCGAGCTCTGTTCTCACGTGGTTTGGCGTGTATTGCATTATTTCGGCGGGTACCTGCGACATTTTTAAGGTTTGTGTTTTCTTGGTGTATTGCCTCAACGCGTTGTACAATTTTGGGGACACATTGATACCAATTAATTTAGGTGTAGTGTTACGCATGGAGTCATAAAAATGTTTTACATTTGACATTGAAATTGACATGATGCTTTTTAGCCTGTCATCAAATGGTTTAATGTAGTTTGGATCCGTATGGTGATATACTCTGTTCATGTACTTCATCTCACTGACAATGTCTGCGTTGTAACGCAAGCCGTTTGTAATTGCACCGACCTGCTGTGCACTCAGTTTTACTTTGTTGCTATCAAGGTTCGCATGCGCCATTGTATTCAGGAAATTTTCGCAGCATTGCGCCGCAATGTTGGACGGCATGTCAAGTCGTGCTACCATGTGTCCATGTCGTGCCTCCCATTTGAGCGTCGCACCCACGTCGGCCAGTTGCGACGCACATGCAAAATTGGAATTCAGATAATTTTGCAATACAGCGGCCATTGCCCAATTATCACCTTTTCCAGCTCCAGGATATGCAAACGCCACGCTGCAATTGTTGTAGGGCCGTATCATGCGTGAGTGATATACACCCGAATCACTTACTTTGTAATCGTCAAGGTCCACACCTTTCAATTCTTGCTCGTGTAGAATAACGCGTGTGTCTTGGTCCATGCGCAACGAATTTCGTGCGGTTAGGTCAAATCTGGACTGTGGAGGTAACGTATTTTGTAGGTATCGCACCACTGCCATATTACCTCGCGACAATAAGCGTGTGGACACGTCACGGATATCGTTGAGCGTGATGGTCTTTGGCGAAAATCGGACATCGGCGTGCCTGTGCAGCGAGGGTGCTCCCGTTTTGATGCCATCGGAAATGCTGTCTGCAATGGCCACGGCATCACCATATGCGTTTGACGTAAGCGAGTGTTTTACTCGCGTAAGCGCTGCGTCTAAGCTTTTTTGGTCAGAAAAATGAGGCAATATGTTTGTCAAAACATCCATCATTCCGTTTTCGGCCCTCATGACCATTTGGGGCTCCATGGCTATGTTGCACGGAACGGAAGCCATGATAGCCACCATATCTGGCGTTTTGCTGAATGGGACAAGCATGTTCGCCTGATACACAACGTTAGCGTCTTTCATGCCCTTTAAAAGAGAGTTGGCACCTCTCTCGGGCGCAACAAGTTCCTGTATGACACGTAACACGTCCACATCTTTGTTATATGCCGGACAAGGCCAGCCGAATGCAATATTCGTGGCGCCACCTTGTTCTCGTATGTTTCTGACTTGCATTCCATTCCCCTTGGGCATTTCCGCAGACGGTAGCGCCCGCAACCGCCTGTTGATTGGAATCGAAGAAAATGTGTCGTTAATATGATTGAACAATTGTTGCGCGTCAGCGTTGCCAACAATGAGCAAGGTGTTCCGCGAGGGCCCCAGCAAGCTCTGTTGCAGGCTGTGTATGTCTTCGGCGCTTGTCAACCTTTTCAGCGTTGACTCTTTGCCAATTGTGGCAAACGTGTTTCCTTGTAGCATGCACATTTCTCCTAGAGCTTGCATCATTTTCCTTCCGACATTTTGAGCACTTTGATTTCGATGCATTTCGTCAAGCACATTAGCAACCTCTGATGAAAGTTGCTCAGGGCTTATGGCCAACATATGTTGACCACGCATGCATTCTCCCTGATACGTCAGCCAATCCATGAGCTGTTCTTGTGACAACACGGCTGTGGTCGCGAGCGTTTTCATTGAAGTGTAAGCATTCAAATTTGCCCCCACCGTGGCAAATCTTTCCCATGGTGCCCCGTCTTTGAACATCATGTGCTCCAATGCGTGAGTGGCACCAAGATTTGTGTAATCTTCGCATTGAGATCCACTTTCGATCAGACGATGCACAACACACTGGTTTCCTTGTGCAAATGGCACAAATACAATTTTCATACCATTTGAATTCAATTTGAATGAATGAGTACCTTTATCACTGCTCACGTGCACAAGGCCATTTGGCAGTGTGACGTTGCGAATATCATATGGCATAACAACTTGTAAGTAACATGCTTATATACTACCCTAACGTCGACAAGTTCGAATGCCCTCTCCAGTGCTGAATCGGTTGAAGTTGGGGTCAGAATGGATGTAAGTCGTCCATTCCAAGCCCAGCGCAACCATTTCAAAGTCCCATTCGCGCAATTTGCGGTTCCAACTGGCCCTTGCGCACCGTTTTGAATTGTTGTTCCGAGTGATTTTATACCTCACTAATACTGGATGCAGTGTATCATATATTTGTTCAAACACACTCCAGTTCACCTGCAGAGCATTTTGAATCTTGGGATGCCAACGCACGCACATGTCCACATGGGTGGTCGACGCTTCGTTTAACAGCTTTATCAGGTTAAACATAAACGCACCTTGGTCTCTGCAATATGCTTCTCCAACGGTGTTGAGCATGCCAATGTGCGTGGTCGCATTGCTTAAGCCGTCACGTTCGTGATCAAAGTCTTCACTTTCCGATTCGGATGTGTCCATTGTTCTAAAAATGAGTCTAGTTTTTGAATTTTACGAGACAACGAACAAGTCTGCAATGAAGCTGGCTTCGCACTGTTTGTTTTCGATTGCGGATACGAAGACGCTACTAATGGTGTTTTTTGCGTGTGTAAAGGCTCTTCGTGTAATGCCGACGTCTTTGATGGCGTGGGCATCTAAAACAAATGCAAAACGTGCAGGGGTTAATAAAGGAAGCAAACGTGTTTTAACAGGACATCACTTACCAGGCAACGTATCAAAAAGAAATGTATCCCTGGGTATGATGTATATTCCATCAAATGCAATACCTCGTCGCATGTGATAGAGGAGAGCGGCATACATGGCCTCAAACGTAATACGTTTGGAAAAAATGTGCGAAAATGCACCCCATACACGGATACCAACGCTCGAATACTTCTTGCACACACTGTTGTAACAAATGCGCTTGCTGTGAAGATACGATGGTGCCATTCTATATCGTTCTCTGTTGCGTATGCATATGTCAACGGCGTTTTGTGCCATGAATGGAACTCGCTCACGCACACATTCCCTGCTCATGCGCTGCATCTGCCTTCGTGACAAATCGTTGCAGGTATCTGCACGTTGCCGCTCATATTGTTTTCTTCGGTTGGAGAACAATAAATCGTACATAAGTATACAAGCCAGTTGTTCGTTTGTATGTGTTGCCGTCCTTCTTCGCCTACCTCGTCGATTCGTTGTCGGTGCGCAGCTGACAACAATTGGCGTTTCTTGGACCATAACTGGCTTGTTTGACACAGTACAGTGCCCATCAACCACAACACATTGTCCAGCTTCACATTCGTGCACGCAACCAGTCTTTTTGCATCCATACAATGTGTCGACACAAACAACACAGCTCGCATTGTGTGCTATACACGCGCCATGGGGATCGTGAACGTGTGGTACTTGTCCATGCATGCATACATTTGCCTTAAGATGTTGTATATCGCACGTTTTCGAACAACAAACGTGCCATCCGCTGGAATTGTCCAAAACTAATGGCAGATGTTCTTGCCATCTTTTGCGCACAAATTCCTGGGCGGATTTCCGTGCAGTCATGCACTATATTCCAATAACTGATTCACTATGGTGGTCCAGTCCAGATGCGTGCCGCGATCATGCACCACAATAGCACGGGAGCCATGCATACGTTTCACCGCAAGGTTAATCTGTTGCTGCATAAATGCATGAGCGTCGTCAACCATCGCGTTCAGCCGACGGATGTGTGACATATTGGCGTTCACGTCCCATCGCTGAGCGTGCGTGTTGCGCCATTTATCGTACGTTGAAATCCAACACTTTCGAAAGTCGTGGTCCTCTGCTTGTCGTTGTTTTACAACCAGTCTGTCCATGTGTGTTGTCCAATGACGCTGACCCTTAGAACTGTTGCACCAAGCGCAGCAAGGGAGCATGTCAAGAACAGTAGCAACCAGGCCACTTGGCACGCCGTTGACCACCAATGGCTCCAAATGGTCACTCGAAGTTGCAACAGCACCGCAATATACGCAACCACTGACTTCCTTTAGCATACGTTGTTGTTTGTTAATGATGGCCTGCGGAACTGGTGTGGGCTGGGGACATATTTGACGATGTAACTCGTGCCGAGTGCTTCCAACGCGCCGTTGAACGTTGTTGGAATTGCATTGCTTCTGTTCGGCAGATGACTGAATCCTTTTGCGCTTTCTTTTTGAGGACATCTACAAACAAAGACCGATATGCTATATTTCTACGCAGCTACCTGTATTATTATAGCACTACGCATGGCCTATGGCGAACTTCGAGAACAATAATACAATTTGAACACAAAACAATCATGGCCACTGCTGATTTGTGCGACGTCCCCGAAATTCACGAAAACAACATGAAACGAGCTGCTGACGACAATGCAGACGCTGAAACAAGCACCAAGAAATCCAAAACGTGCGATTACGCTGCAGAATTTGCCAACCGCATCCGCTCGGCTCCTAACTGGATTACAAACGCATCCGACGCAACATTTCACAACGTAACAAAACCTCAAAGCCGCCGATCGCTGTTTGTACTGAAAGCCAAGGATGGCAGCGAACAATTCTGTTGTATTGGAAAGGTCATGAACTGTCGACTAAGCGCGGAAGCTCTTTCTGCACCTCCACAATTTGAAGGTGGAAGCGACGAGCACACTGATCTTGAGCTCCATCTTACAATGCGCGAAGCCAATCTTGGCTCAAAGTGGCCCACGTACAACGAAGACACGCAAACGGCAACCAACGCCATTGCTGGTATGCGAGACAAGGCTATTCAGGAAGCGTTCGTTCCGCTGTTCTGTGGAGACGCGGAATCAGTGAACGGGCTGTCCACGGACAAGCTAAACCGCTATCGCAAAAACAAAAAAAAACCAGAAAAAATCACCGAAACCCTACAGGATAACTGGGGCGGCACAGGAATGAACGGTAATCAAGACATTCTGAGATTCAAGCGCCGCTGCTACAACACGAATGACCTGAGCAAACCACAGGTTTTTATTGACAAATGGTTGCAAGTGATGGACGAAAATGGAGATAGCGTTGATTACATATCGGATCCAACAGCTATCGAACAAGGTGACACTGTGCTTGTTTGGTATCGTACAATTGCGCAATGCTGTGCAAATAACTTTCACATCTCGCTGGAGCCACGGGCTGTCATGCGCGTGGCAAAAGCATCAAGCGGAAGCGACGCCGAAGGATCTTTCGGTTTCGCCGCCGCACTAGCCAAGGCGCGCGCGAGAGACGGGCAAGAGGCAGTGTGACTCATCTTCGAACGATGCCAGTAGAGCACGCTTTCGCTGCGAACGGCGCACGTTTGTATTATACGTTACGATCACGTAACAACCCTCTTGCTCCAAATGACACGCTGGCCCGCGCACGGACGATGAAATAACTGTGACTTTTTCCATTCTGAATTTGGTTTATAATTGTGATTGCTTTGACGTGATTTCAAAATCAAATTTGAAATTTGCTGTATTATACATGATAGTGGACATAGGCAGTAGTAAACCGTATGAAACAAACATGGTAATATGTCACGCAAAGTTGCATCTACAGGAGGATCCGTATCAACCTTATTATATGCCATTCATACACAATGGCGTCGTATTTATCTATAGGTCCAGTCGGCACCTCGTTCCATTTGTTGATATTTGACCTCATCTGTTAGTTGAACCTTGGTGTCACTGTTGTGTCCATGTCCCTGCCCCTGTACCTGCCCCTGCCCCTGTTCCTGCCCCTGCTCATGCCCCTGTCCCTGCCCCTTCCTTGAGTTGAGCATTGCCGAACAACACATGAAAGGACAACAATATATCCATTTACACAGGTTGATCAAACCTTCATCAGGGCGTGCTTTGGTGCGAACTTGGGCTTTTGTTTTTTTCCCGCCATGCGTATCGATACCACTGTTGCTGTCAAATCCAGGGGTACCGACTAACCGGCAACATGCTTCCAGAAGGTCTAATGGGTCTGACATTCACTTCTATTACGACAAATAAATACCCATATAATCTATTACAATCCGTGTACGTAGCATGTGGCAATTGTATGTTTTTTACGGCATGATGAATGCATGTTTTCAATTCCCAGACGTTGCTCTACGCATGTATTTGATTGATACATTAGCGTTATCGCCGAGTGCCTATGCATTTGTAACATCTATGGCTGCCGTACCGTGGGCCCTAAAACCATTAATTGGCGCAATGGTAGACTGCAACCCGCACAGAAAAGCATCGCTTGTGGTATGTGGTATTGGTATAAGTCTGCCATGGGCTATTGTTGCGTCCGGTGCATTCACAGGTCCAATCAGCATAAGCGTGTTGATCATTGTATCGTCGGCGTCATTGTGCTACGCCGATGTGACTGCCGATGCAATTTTAGTTCCGTACGTGCGAAGGGAAACAGAAGATGAAATGGGCAAGCTTCAGTCTTCGTGTTGGATGGCACGTGCAGCGGGCGCTGTAATCGCTGGATTAGCTGGCGGTGGCATCGTGTACGTTATTGAGCCCCGAAAGGCACTTTATGTGATGACAATAATGGGTATACCAACTTGTGTCAGCATTTACGGCATTGCACAAAATGTTGCAAGTCCTTCTTGGGCTACAATCAAGTACAGAGGCAAGCGTGTTTTGAATACCTTGACTGGTCACACGCTTTTAAAGCCATGTATTTTTATTTTTGCTTTATGTGCAATGCCTAGCTATGGTGCAACTTTAATGGTGTTTTTCCAAACTGAACTGCGGTTTACTCCTGTTGAGTTTTCGGTTATCAGTACAACAGGCCATCTTGCGCACGGCCTGGGTGCGTATTTATACAAGACAAAGCTCCGGTTCACCTCATATGCTCGTATTTTTAAGGGAGGCATATGCTTGGATATTTTGTTACAGGGCATTATGATGGCGTTGATTTTGCGCGTGAACACAGTGGCACACATTCCAGATCTAGCTCTAGCTCTATGTGAAACGATCAGCACGGCTATTATAAGCCAGGTTATGATGATGCCTATTTGTTTGTTAGCTGCGCGAACATGTCCACCAAACATAGAGGCTACTCTCTACAGTACAATAATGGCCATAAGCAACCTCGGTGGACTTTGCGCAATGTGGATGGGAGCTTGGTTTACAGATCTGTTTGATATACACGTAGCTCATTTTGAAAAGCTGTGGCAACTTGCATTACTGTGTTTGGTAGCGTCGTTTATTCCTTTAACGTGCGTCAACTTCATGACTGATAGTCCTCAGAAACTAGCACGCGAAAACGAGGTCGAGATAGAAATCACGCCGTGTGCGGACTCGGATGCCTATACCTCTACGGAAAATCCCGTTTCCGAGTGTGACGCGCCATCGCCGTCTGCTGGAGCTGGCGCTTCCCCAACAGCTTGCCTGCAAACAGGACATGTTGCAGAATAGCAAGTTACCCATTTCCGTATGCACGCAGAGCAAAACAAGTGCCCACATGGCAGTCGTGCAACCGTTTTGGGATACTTAAATTGATCTGTGCATACTGGGCATGCTTCTGGATCATCAGGCTTGGAATAGCCCCTCGACCAGCGCCTTGGGTCGATATGTTTGCGCGCTTGTTCGCGCGTCAGCACAGAAGGAGGTCTTTGAGCTAGTTGCTCTGATTGATGTATTGCATCTTGCAGCGCATCGTCTTCGGATGACGTCATAATCTGCGACAATATAATACTGGCTACAAAATCACTGACAGGTGGCAGGTGCGCAACGGTCCCTTCCGTTGATATAGGTGCCAACACGATACGCGTAGTTGTCATACGCCTACGATTTGTCGAGTGGACGTCACGGCGCCTATGCATACGCTATTCGTATTTGATTCTTGAAACACCATTAGTAGGTAATACAAAACATTGCATAGCGTATTTGTAATTTTCATGCATAATTCGGGTGTATACTTTTACAGCTACACATGCACCCGCAACTAATGTTACCAACACAAGTGGTGTCAACCGGTCGGTGACGTCCACGTACAAAATTTGACAACGGCCATGGCCACAAATGTGCACGTCCTCGCCAACTTTGAAAAGGGCTCTTTGGTAAGGACCAACACTGATCAGACGTTCCGCATCGTGGCATTTGTCAAACTGCCGTAAGTTAACACGTAAATTTGTGTCCATACAGACGTCACTTGAAAGCAGCATATGTGCCGCCCTCTCGTCGGCAAGGGCTTCATACACGTAATGTCTGTAGCGACCAACATGTACAAGTACAAACGACATGATAATGCATATAATAATGTAACGTTTCACGCTGTACATGCATACACCTTGTGCTTATATTGTTATATACAGATATCATGTAAAGCTGAAACAATATTTTCCGCAGTGTAGGAGCAGTTTTGCGCTGATCTGTTGGGCATAATGCGCACCAGCAATCTTGTGCACGTTTGCATGCTGGCGTCACCGTATTTTGAAAACAGGTATGCCTTTAAAGCCCACAAATCCTCGATTTGGATGGTATTTTTAAAGGCTAAAGCTCCTGCTACGCCAATACCAACTACTACGGTCAGTGAAACATGACCAAATGGCATTGCAATGCCGGAGATGAATTCACAGTTGTGCAAATTGCGGCATGTTGACAGCACCCGCGAGAGCGCAATGCAGTCCGATATTGCCCTGTGTGGGTCTAGTGGCGCCGGTAAGCTCATTTCAGTGCACAACGATTGTAATGAAAAGCTTGTTATTGGTTCATCACGCAACACGTAACGCAAATGCAGCAAACTGTCTGTCATCAGCACGTCCTGCATGTATACAGCAGCACCGCAGCGTGCAAATTCGTGCATCATTACCAATGCATCGGCACGAAAACAGTTATGTGCCACCAAAATGCAGTTTTCCGACGTTTCACGCGTTTCGTGCATCCAATCACACCATTCCTTGATTACCGAACGCAGTGTTCCATGTTCGCTGTTGAGTATCATGGAGCGTGTGACAGGTGGTACACAGTCTACACCACCATGCTCGGCACTCAGGTTTTCACCGGTGAGTTCTGGCAATACACACTTAGAAAAGGTGCTCCCAGACACTACATGTACACATGCAACGTCCCATATTTTACATTTTTTGTAATCTTCTGCAATATCTCCAATCCATTCCAAGTCGAACACAAACACGTTCCCATTCAAACGATGGACATCAGTGTCATTTAGCCACATGGCCAGTATTTAATACAAACTGCAAACTATGATGCCGAAGCGCGATCGAAATGGATGCGACATTGAACGGCAGCGAATTTTGCACACGCTGCCACCTGGGTTTATTTCACTTCTGCATCGATGTCCGCGCACGAATGATTTGCGTACTCTAGCACACGTTTGCGCGGACGACACCTAAAAGGCCTGTAGCTACGTTTATCTTTTGCCCGTATAACATCATCGGTAAAGCGCCTCCACAGAGGTGAATACGGTGGTAAGCGCTCGTCTTCTCCGAATTTAATTTGAAGTTGCTCTTCCATGCAGAGCCTTACCTGACTTCGAGGCGTAGTTTCCACACTGTCAAGAATGTAGCGTTCGTGAAATGCGGTGCGAAGTGCTTCCAGCCGCGCATCCTCTTCGGACTCGACCGGAAGTGCACTCAATCGACGTATTTGGTCGCGTAGTCCCCTAATGACAACATCTTTGGCATTGCATGCTTCACATGGTGGCGCGGTTCCCTGGCATCCCATTCTTATTTGTATTTGAGCATTTTCAATGGCCAGCATATCATCCACGTATTGTTGTGCTGCCTTTTCACGGCAAACAAACACAAAACGATCTAAATATTGCTGCTTGCACTGCGCAATATCACTTGCGGATAATTGGCCGCGTAACATTTGCCAACTGTTTAGCCGGGACTTGCAATGAGCATTGACCACTTCACGCCATCTCTCTGCGTCGCTGTGTACATACTCATATAATATAGCATTGTATCCCGTTATCAATTGCAATTTACCTACTTTCGATAGCCACTTGCAAAATGTAGTGTATCCCTTGCATGATTTAGTGGATGCCATCGTATGTGGATCAAAAAATATATATTAATAGCTGCACACAAAACGTCAGAATGGGTAATAGTGTAACTATCCCCATTGCGCAAGCAATTTCAAAAAAAAAAAAAACTATTGCAGGTAATAACCATCTATACACTTCACCACTGAATTTGCCGGTACGCTCGAAGGTGGTCCGCGCAAACGTGGGCAATGCACAACATGTACACCAGGCGGAGGGCAAGTTATTGGACGTGCCGGCGGACCGGGCAAGTCGCACACAACTGGTCGCACGTGCGTGAGCCATATTTTGCGAGCACATGAAACGTCCGGAAATTGACACCACGGTGATTCCTCATGCATGCATACCTGATTGTGACATTTTTGCCTCCAGCGCATGCCCCATAGGTCAACAATAGCATATTGATGATTTGATCGATGCGTTCGATTTGCAAGAACACAATGTATCCGTTTCATAAAAGGAATGCACCAGTATCTGTTGCCCATCTGAATCATATTGTCAATGCGCATTTCGCCCAACATGTTTACCAATTGTATGACATATGGAGGAGCCGGTGGCGTAATCTGTCTTTTTCGAGACACAGAGGTTCCAATGACCGTTCGTCCACCAACGTGACAACCCACCATGCAATCCATAAAATGTTTCTTTGTGATGGGTGTAAAAACACGCTGCGGGTCGCTTGCTTTTGAACTCCCAACACATCTCCAATTTTGTTTGGGGGCGTGATATGGAACTTTGTCCACCTCATCAATATCCGACAAATGACGCCGTACAAAATCACCCGCACACGCAGCGTTGCCCCAGCATTTTGATTTGGACACCATGTGCACGTGCCACGAGCACTTGTATTCGTTACCTACCCAACCGGACGCGCTTGCAGTGTGAACGTTAATGTCTTCGATATTGTACACTTCCTTCAGTTTCTCTTTCGTGTATAATATGATATCATTTAACTTGTTTTTTTCGTCCACTGGAGGTTTTTTACATTTCCATTCGATATCCAGATACATATTGCATGGGGTTGATAGCACTTCATACAAGTGCGGCTGATTATTGTGTATGGTCTCCTGCCATGCACGTTCAGCTGTCATGATGACATACTCCCGTCGGCAAGCGGCTCCTGTGCCCCTTTCGCGCGCGAACACCTTGTCCCCTGGCTTGCCGGTGGCCATCAGGCGCTCCAGCGCATCATTCAACCGGGATATCGCCATCAACATTATATGACAAATGGAAATAGTGCATTTTGTGTAATCATGTTTCGAAAATACAGACGTCTGCAGGACGCACCGACGAGCAACACATTGTCCACAACCGCCAAAATTGTCAAATCACATGGTTGCACGATATCTCCAATCATGCTCATGGTGCTCAAAGCTCACCTTCGCCGTACTCGTCGCCTAAAGACGTCCCATAATTGTCGACAGGCCAACTAACCGGTTCACTTTCACCATACAAATGAATTCGTCTATATGTACGATACATGTCTGTGCAAGCGTATGTGAATAATACAACCCACATCACAATGCCAGATAGTGTCAATACATCAACAATATACATCAATTGCAGGCTGCATGCTACTTATACACATATCTGTTCCTACGCACACACAACAAATCATGCATCGAAAATTAGCGTCTGATGTCCTGGGCGTTACAAGAGAACGCCAAATATTTGAAAAGTACGGTAATGATGTGTACGCATATGTTCACCACGTCACGGTGGCAGTTTACGGTGCCGCTGAAAGTGGTGGTACCTGCAAAAAATGCGGACAAAAAGGCGTTGAAATTGAAATGAAACAGACGCGAAGCGCGGACGAAGGCATGACTGCCATCTGTACTTGCACTATATGTGGAGCAAGTTGGAAAGTGTAACAGTATTTATCGAAAAAGGAACCATAAGCTACAATGAGCCGCATTGCGGTTATTGGTCCCAGCAGCAGTGGGAAAAGCAGCATTGTTCATACATATACAACCGGGAAAAAACCCGAACGCGCACCGGCTGTCACTATCGGTGTTGATTTACATGTAGGACAATGTACGACAGGACACAATATTTATATATGGGATACTGCTGGGGGTCCATCGCAAAACGAAGTTCTCAAACACTATTTGCCAGGATGCCATGGCATAATGGTTGTATATGACTGCACAAAACCCGAGGAAGATCAATTGCGCGACATCCAAGGTACATTAGACCTTGCAACCCAATTAACGCGCAGCATAGATCGTATTCCAAAGCTTGTTGTCGGATCTAAAGTCGATTTAATGCCATTGGAACCTAAAATGCCACCAACGGTACAACGGTTTGTTCAATTCCGACGTATAAAACACGCATTCACGTCTTGCGACTCCGTGGAACAGGTTTCTCAACTGTTTGATATGTTATTGGACATTATTGATAACACTATACCGAGTCCACTAAGCGCATCTCGTCCTCCGGACACGGTTCGTGAAGATCGCTCATGGTGCTCAGAATGTCGCATAACATAGAATCTTTATATACGTGAATAGGAACCAAGTTGAACAAAGAGGAACAAAGATCAAATGTTTCGTATGCAAAAAGTGCGTTAAACGCGCATGGTTGTGTCAAATAAATATAACATCGGTGTTTGCCGATTGTTTTCACCAATTCGACCGGAGACCAGCATCGGCGACCATCATAGCACACAATTGCAACATCACAGTCCGAAACGATTCCCTCGGCCAAATTTGGAATGCAGTGCCCTAAACACCCAGGTGTATCCCACAATATAAATTGGGTGTTTTGCAGTGTGCACGCCATGTGCGACACACAAGTGGTCGGTCTCAACTGCTGTGCAGTTTTGACCCCACAAATTGCGTGAACAAGCTGTGTTTTACCGCAACGAGGTGGACCAACTACAACAACGTTCACCATGCGCCGCTAAGCATTTCTATGATTGTCCATATTATACATGCGTCTTGTACATTTTCATACACTGCAATACCATCGTCTGTCTGCAAATGCACTGGGTACTTTCTTTTTTTTAGTTTACGAATGCCGTTGTTTTCGTCAGCGCACTGCGTTTGCAATTCTCCGACATCCTTTATTTGTGGATTTTTGAGCATCACACTGTTATTGCACATGTACACCAAGGAATGTGTATATTTGTCATTGTTAACAAGCACCTGTGCAGCAAATATCACGTCGTCGTGACTAATGCAGTTGGCTTTCATCATACCGCCAACACGGTGCGCGAGACGTCTTTGGGCTCTTGTAGCGTTCGGTATTGCAGAAGTACGGACGTTCACATCCGCGCTTACATTATAACGCAGTTCGGGTATGGACAAGATGGAATGCCCTGCGGCGTACATAAGAAATGACGAACCAATAACAAACAACAATGCCATGGCGGCCCTGTCACATATTTTAAATTGAGGCTTGTGCATTTGTTGAAATGCGCGTTCAATACGTGGAATGAAGACGTCTGCCATGTGTCTACCATGGCTTTGCACTATAAATAAACGTCATCGTATAAATGTAATGACGCGTAAAGTAATTGTATGTTTCTTGCCTGCGGACAGTGATTTGCTAGATGATCATTGGCTAAATAGGGCAGCGGCGTACAGGGCGCCTGCCCGCACGGACGTCCCCGGTAGCGCACCAATGGTTCACACTGAGTTGTTTTTTCCTAGTGCAGCTAACGAAGCAAGTGACAGTATTGTTGGTCGCAGTTTAGGTATACATTATGGTGGCCAGGTATTCATGGCACCTAAACGATTTTCAAAAAAACAGTGGATATTCCGGTCTTTGTCATGCAACGACGAGCAGTACACTAACATGGTTAATTTTGCAAAACAACAAGTTGGTGGTGCGTTTAATTACATGGGATATTACACTCCCTGTGGTATTGGTCCGTCGGCAAGGGCTTCATCGGGACACACAACTCAAAATTGGTATTGCAGTGAACTTGTGGCGCATGCACTTTGGCAAGGAAAGCTTTTGCAAGAGCCATGCGCTCATGGTGTTCACCCACAGGTGCTTTTTGATAATTTATTGTCCAACGAAAATGTGTTTCATGACACAGCGCGCGACATTAGTGCAGCAAACATAAAAATATAAATGCAGCGCACACAATCGACATCCAGCGCAACACAGTGTCGATACGGCCTGTGGCACAGTAAAACATGCACGCTACATTCCGACACCGCGCCAATAGATTGGAGACAAACGCCAAAAAGCAAAAAATATGTTGCCATTGTGCCAACTCTAGCGTTGCCATGTGCAATGGAAGTACTCGGCGCCAGCGAAAATGAGTATGACGTTCGACTGATTGACGAATCTATACATTTTTTGCATCAGTGGTGCAATTACCCATCCGAAAACGTTCTGCCATTCACGGTCGCAAATGGCAATGTTGTTCGCCTGCAAGGGCCATGTGCAGTGCAGGACAAAACGTATACTTACACGGACAAAAAAATACAGAAAGGAGATTGGATCATGGGTAGGGTGCGTGTGTCCATTCATGAACTTGGTTCTCACCAGCACAAAACGAATGTGACTCTTGTCGACGCCGTAATTTTATGACAAGTCCGGTACCTCAAACTGCGATGTCCATGTCATGTCACAGAGACCGACGCAAAGATCAAATATATAACATGCTAACAAAAAAACCTGACCAAAACTTGTTGAAAATGCTCAAAGCAGTCAAACAATTAGTCAAAGACCATAGCACACACCCTGATGTTGATTATGTATTTACGCAAGCGGAACACAATCCGTGTGTTGCACGAGCGATTCTGTTATATGCAATTGCAAACGAACCAGACTTCACAGCCTATATTTTGGAGCAAACAGATGTAGATGCCCCGTGTGTGTCCGAATTCATGTTCAAAACTGTTGTACCGTTTGCTGAAGAAGTCATGAACGGTCGCATGTCGCTAGAGTACTTTGTTAACTCGTGCTTGCTTGAATACGCAACAATGTAAATCCCATATAAGCACTTCAACACATTTATGAATGGCAAACTGGAGGGAAAAGCTATGGTACGCACTGACATTTTTTGTGCAAATGGAAAAGTTGTCCGACAATTATTCTACGTCAGATGTAGTAATAATGAACGTAAAGCGGTTTCTCAAGTTGAGCGCGTGGACAATAATCGTGCAAATTTTGTATGCACTGCATTGGGGCGCAGCATTCGCAGCCATCGTGAGTCTTGTAATAATTACAATACCGATGATAAAACAAGATGATGAAAAATATTTGGATTTTTCCAGAACGTTATTTGACAGCAGTTACATCATGTTCATATGGGCATTTGCAAACAGTGTAATTGTTGCATATTACCACGTGCATGAGCCTCGCAAATACTGGATCATTGGAGGCGTATGCATCATAGCAGCATTCACAATGGAAGCCTTTCGATCGTTTAAACACCTATTGAAGCAGCAAAATAACACAATACCTGCGGTTGCTAGACTCGTAGAGCTTGCACACAATGTTTTTGAAAATATGTATCAAGTTGTGGCAGTTGCGTTTTTGGCAACCGCCGTGTACTCATTCACGCGGATGACCACCATTCCATGGGGAGTGCCGTGGGTCTTGTTTATTCCTGCGATTGGATACACAGTATACCGCATTGAACAATCCACAAAAAATAGCATTAACATGGTGTATTTCACAATTTTTTTGTGCTGTTTGCTGACAGTGACAATGTGGCCAGCAGACTTTTCTCCAGCACCGGTAACAATAACGTGCCCCTCAAATCGCAACGTCGGCGTATGCGGCGGTGCGCACATGGGCCAGCGCGTTGATGCATTTCCAGGCTGCTGTTGCTTAACAAATCATTTTTTGTGGAATAAGCACAATCGTTGCACCCAATGTCAAGCAGAAAACTTTGGTAACATGGATTGTTGTGGAAATAAAATTACGCCCGATCTGGAAAAGCATCTAGGAGGCCCATTTCAATGCATATGCGGACAGACGCCGACGTCCAAAAAAAACCAACTTGTCAACGACAAATGCGAGTGTCATGCAAACAAAACCTGCGGTACTACGTGCGAAATAACATCTGTGGCGTGCAATGTGACACAGAGCACAGACAACAATACATGCCATGATTTAGAAACGCACAGACCTGGAAGCATATGCCTGTTGGTGTCATAGTATTTAAGCTTCAAAATAGACCTCGAATGGACAAAACCGTGATATGCATCGCCGGTGGCGGTGTAAGATGTAATTTTCCATTAGGATGTATAATCAAATTTAACGAAATGAATCCGGAAATGATGAAAGCTCCTCATATTGTCAGTGGCGTCAGTGCGGGATCACTTATAGCCGCCGGTATTGCCACAAATACAAATTTGAACAACATGTATAACGATGTTTCTCACGCAGTTTTAGCGCCAAGAATTGGACCATGCGGCGCCATGAACAAGGCGGTGCACTTGTATACTGGATCAACGGCATTTTTGTATTCTAACGCACATTTGAAAAAGTTTATTGACGGCAGGTTCGTCAGTAAATCTGTGAATCACACACTACGTGTGTACGCGGCAAAAGCGTCAACGTTGAAACAGCAAATGTTCCAATCAACAATTGGTACACACACAGATACAAATGCACTATTGGCATCTTGTTCAATACCTGGTGTGTTTCCATCCGTGAATATCAATAATGAAGCATTTATTGATGGCGGCGCAGAATCTAATTTCCCTTTGTATGATATACAACAATCGCTGAGCAATCCTGCCGTGAAGCACTTGTTTGTTTTTGCTACACATCCGTGGGACATGCGAGCATGTCGAAGCAGGGCAACTGCGTTGACGTCTACAAAATCAATATTGGCTACACTGGCCACGAACTACATGCACGCTGCCGCATATGTGGACGACATCCACGCTCTAAACATGCTACAGTTGACGGAACCACCAGATGGGCCTTTTGTAGCACGATATTGCCGAGAAAATGGTAACGCAAAGCTTTTGGACGTTGTTACAAAAACTAGTGAACCTACACACATGCGTGAATTTGATATGGCCGCATTATGTTATGCGCCAACTGTCAAAGAGTATATGGAATTGAACAGTGAATCAATTAATTTGACCACTCCATGGCGTAAAAGATTGTCTGTAACAGATTGTATGTTCAACGCCGGCAAGCAAGGCGCAGTCAGCTTGAATCACGTTGCAATTAAAGCGGGCGTAGTCACTCCTCCCAAATTAGTGTTATGATTCATCATTGTCATTTGGTAGCCACCGCAGATTGACGGTATTTTTTAACATTGTAGTTTTTGTTAGCCCTGTCAACCGAAAAATAGATATGACTAAACAAATTGCATTAACAATCCATGCTCGATTAAAAACATACCTTGTGGGTGTACTGCTGTAATTGCATCCATACGTGTAACACCAGGTGACGTCGGGTGTGTCAGCTAAAGATAAACCGCAGTTTTGGCTGTTTAGAGTGTACCATTTTGGCCATGGGCAAAAATTCATTGCATCGCGCCAATATATTAGCGACTGGTCGTCACAACCGGGGATAGATACCGTGGTGGAAGAATTTGGACAGTAATCAATACCGCAACACTTAGTGTCTCCGTCAAAACAACCCAAAATCCCAGTGTGACGGATGCGAATAAAAAATAGATTCACGAGTATTATGCCGGGCGCAAGAGCAAATAACCTCCGACTTACGCTTGGAAATGCTGCAACGAACAGCCCAGCCAGGCCATCTACACATGCTAGTATTACTGGCCAATCCGGTCGGCTCCTCATATTCACAGCGTTGACCGTGTCGGGGGATCTATTAACGGTTCCATTGTAATTATATGCGCATTGTATTGGATCAATGTCCGTTGCCATGATAGCAAAAAACAATTGCAGTACAGCAAAAAAAACAATGGGAGCACGGTGTGACAACTCAGGGTCTAACATCGTCAAAACGTAGTTTTACTTATGTAGTGCTAATCCCGAACAGTCAAGTTGACGCTTCCCTGCATGTATTGTTTCATTGTCTCAATCTGCGATGCAGTGACACGCATCTCCGCCAATTTTCTTAACCCAGTGTAATTTGGCGTAACTGACACCGTTGCAGCATCAACGAAACCATTGTTTGATAAAAGAGGGGTTTGTCCAGAAAGTTGTGCTTGAGCACGTTGTAGAAAACTTAAGGCTTGCGCAGCCGCCAGAGGGTCCATTTGACAAATGGCAGCCATTGCGTTGTCATTCGCGCTGGGGATAATCAATTTGCGCAATCGTGAAACGTTGCGTTTGTATTTATCGGTACGGACGTCGCAGCATTTGGTTAAAATTGCAAAAATAACATAGACTCGTTGAGCAGTGTAAATTGGTAACTCATCTGGATGATACCTGTCTGCGTTGGCTGTAAGTGCCTTGTAGCAATTGTCAATGGAGAATTGGTTGTTGGGCAAAAACACGCCTTTCAATGCCGCTGTGACAGCCGGCAACATTATGTAGTAATTTACATTGCCCAAAGGCATGAATCTAGACGCTCGATCCCAGAATACAACTTTGCCTAACGGATTCTGCCGAAAATAGCTTTTTAACAAAATAGCATGCAGGGTCTTTCCATCCGCGATACCGTCCTCAAAAAATGCAGCTTCACATAGCAGGTTTCCTTGTTCGAATGACAAAGGCGTGCGATACATCATGATAAGTCGCTTTTGTGTAGACGGCAACGGCAATGAACGTGAAAACATATTGTCGTCACACATAATGCAAACTGCCAACAAGGCACGGTATTTTTGATGTTCAAACACGTAATCTGAATCATGCAGTAACAGCTGATTCAAACTGCGCCGCATATTTGTCATCAGTTCGATTGTGTATTGCGAGGCAGGGCCCGACTGTACAATGTGAGTCAACGTACCTTCTGTGTCCGTTGGAGCCGAAAACAATACCAGTGGACCCGTTTGATCCATGATGGGAAATTGTGATACAAAACGTAATGACGTTTTCGTGGCGTTCAGAAGATCTGACGGCCCCATACGCTCTTCTGTGAAACCAAGTCTTTCCATTATGCACCATAATTGACGATAACTTAACGCATCGACAATCAAGTTATCAACGTGTGCTTTGAATGTGGCTGTCCAATTATCAACAA